>JAEEGF011738399.1_pt1 | contig 21178 bp, 19 predicted proteins | sample 9134171 | NCBI WGS metagenome assembly JAEEGF01 (sample SAMN16246542, study PRJNA631951) | gut metagenome | biome: gut microbiome; feature: rumen; material: AP-attached | host: Bos | place: Iran: Karaj | collected 2018-10 | reverse complement strand
GAGGTTGTAAAAAAACTCGCGTGGCGAGTTTTTTTACAACCCTGCGACGTTTTTCTCGGCAGGTTACCCTGCCGTTTTTGCTCTGAAATGCTCGAAAAAATGATGTTTTTCCGGCAAAAAACGAAAAAGATCGGCACATGTCACGGTTTCCCGGCCGTGACATGTGCGGGGCTGTCAAAAAAGTCCGACTTTTTTGACAGCCCCTGTGTCCTGTCGCTGCCGTTCAGAGCTTCGTTATGAATCTCTTTATTCTCGCGCAGGCCTCGATGATGTGTTCCTTCGAATAGCAGTAGGAGGCCCTGACGAAGCCCTCGCCGCCCTGTCCGAAGGCGGTGCCGGGGACGACGGCGACGCGCTCCTCGCGCAGCAGGCGCTCGCAGAACTCGTCGCTCGAAAGGCCGGTGGACGCGATCGACGGGAAGGCGTAGAAGGCTCCTTTCGGCTCGCGGCACTCGAGGCCCATGCCGTTGAAGAGGGCGACGATGAGCTTGCGGCGCCTGTCGTATTCGCGGACCATGTTGTCGACAGACTCGTCTCCCAGCCGCAGAGCCTCGACAGCCGCGTGCTGCGAGGTCGTCGGGGCGCACATGATCGCGTACTGGTGGATCTTCGTCATCTGCGAGAGTATCTCGCGCGGGCCGCAGGCATATCCGAGTCGCCAACCCGTCATCGAGAAGGCCTTTGAAAAACCGTTCACGGTGACAGTCCGCTCGAACATCCCGCCGACCGACGCCGGCGAGACATGCCGTTGTCCGAAGGTCAGCTCGGCGTAGATCTCGTCGGATATGACGATGACGTCGGTTCCTGCAAGGACCTCCGAGAGCGCCTCGATATCCTTCCGCTCCATGATCGCCCCGGTGGGGTTGCAGGGGTAGGGAAGTATGAGAGCCTTCGTGCGCGGCGACAGAGCCGCCCTCAGCTGTCCCGGAGTGAGTCTGAAGTCGTCCTCCGCCTTAGTCTCGATTATCACCGGGACGCCGCCAGCCAGCCTCGTTACAGGCTCGTAGCAGACGTAGCTCGGCTGGGGGATGATGACCTCGTCGCCGGGGGAGACGAGCGCGCGGATCGCGCAGTCGATCGCCTCGCTGCCGCCGACGGTGAGAAGTATCTCACCCTCCGGGGAATAATCGAGTCGGTATTTTCTGCTTACATAATCGGCGATCTCGCGTCTGAGCGAGACAAGGCCCGAATTTGAGGTGTATTTTGTCTTTCCTCTTTCGAGCGACATGATGCCCGCCTTGCGTATGAACCAGGGCGTCTGGAAATCCGGCTCGCCGACGCCGAGCGAGATGACGTCCTCCATAGTCGCGGCGATATCGAAGAACTTCCTGATGCCCGACGGCTTCATACCGGTGACCGTCGGGTTCAGGACAGAATCATAGTCGATCATATGAGACTCTCGCATCTGTCGTCGTCCTCGTCGCCGATGAGGACCACGTCGAGTTCCTTGTATCTGCGCATCACAAAATGTGTGGCGGTGGAGGTGACCGATTCCATCGCGGCCAGCTCCTTGGCGACGAAATTCGCCACCTCCTGCAGCGTCCGTCCCTTTACGACGACCGAAAGATCGAAGGTCCCCGACATCAGGTAGACGGTCTCGACGTTTGTGTATGCCGAGATCCTCGCGGCGATATCCTCAAAGCCCAGGTCGGGCTTGGGGACGACCTTGAGCTCGACGATCGCCGATACGTAGGCGTCGTCGAACTTGTCCCAGTCCACGACCGCCTTGTAGCCTCTTATGAGCTTTTCCTTTTCAAGGCGCTTTATTTCCTTTTCGACTTCCTCCTCGCTCTTTCCCGTCATCGCGGCAAGCTCCGCATTCGTATATCTGGCGTTCTGGGCGAGTATCTTCAGGATCTCAGGTTTTGATGTCATTATGTTTCTCCTTTTGCGGGCTGCGGTTTTCGGGTTATGCCGTGTTTGGGCTTCGCGCCGGTGAGGCGTTACCGTTCGGCGACACGCCGGTGAGACGTTTTCCCTGCGTCTGTCAGCTTCCGGCAAGCGCGTTTATTATGTTCAGAAGGCCGCTTAGGGCCATGAATCCGTAGATCACGTATTTGAGACGCTTCGCGTCGAGTTTTCCGAAGACGGCCTTCCCGGCAAATACGCCCGCCGCTGCCGCGGCAAGGCCGAATGGAAGGAGCTTCAGGATATCCGCGGTGAAAAATCCTCCGATGACGGCTCTGGCGGCGGTGCTGAAGAGGTTCGTGATGAGAAAGAACATCTGGATAGTGGCCAGATAGACCTTCTTGTCGTCCTCCGAGGTCTGCAGAAAATAGATGACCATCGGCGGTCCGCCCATCGAGAAAAGGCCGTTCATGGCTCCGCTCACCGAGCCGAAAGCGAGTCCCGAATACCAGTGCGCCCTGAATCTTACCCTGTCCGAAAGGAGCAGGAAATATACGCTGAGCAGGATAAGAAGGGCGCCGAGTATTATGAAGAGAATCTTTCTGTCGGCGGCGGATTTCAGATAGAGCAGGCAGGGGACGGTCAGCGCAAGACTGCCGATCAGCGGAAAGACGAGCGTCTTCCAGCTGCAGAAGCGGACGAGGCTCAGTGCCACCCAGCAGGTCATGAAGAGCGAGACGAGCGCCGACAGCGCCGTCGATTCGGGGAAGCTGCCGGTGATGTGCGGCAGGAAGGTCATGACGATTATGCCGAAGCCGAATCCCGATACCCGCTGCACGAAGGCTCCTGCGAGTATGACCAGGCTGACGAGCAGGGCCGAAATCCAGAATTCCATGGCGGCCTGCCCGGTCTACTGAGGATTGGTGTCGGCGTCGGTGACCTTGAGGCCGCGGATGTGGTCGGCGTCGTTCAGTCTTCTGATCCTGGGAGTTATCAGCGAGCCTTCCCTCTCCTCGAAGTCGAAGACGGTGATACCGGTGCACTGCAGGTGGAAATGACCTGTGACGAAGGGCGCCGGCAGGTTCAGAAGGTGTGCGATGACGCAGGAGATCGATCCTGCGTGCGCAAAGACGGCAGGTCTTTCGGGAGGAGCGGAGGGGGAGCGCAGGCAGCGGTAGCATGCGCCCTCGCGTTTGAAGCCGAAGGTCTCGAGCCAGGGATCGAGACCGGCGACGACCCGCTCGTAGCTGTGTTTGAAGCGGTTTCCGCCCCAGACCGGGTTGTTGTCCCAGTCGACCTTCAGAAGATCGGCGCCTTCGTTGTAGACCATGAGATCGGCGCCGAGCCAGGCGGTGTATTTGAGGTTTTCCTCTCTGTCGGTGATCTCGGGGCGGCCTGACGATATCTCATGTATGAAATCAAGTTCGGTGACCGGCAGCCCGAGCTTCGCGGCGGTGTGTTCGGCCGTCTCTCTCGCCCTGCCGTATTTCGAAGTGAAGATCGAGGTCAGCGCGAGCTCGGGAAAGCGGTCGGCGCATGCCTTGAAGCGCTCCGCGCAGGCCTCGGCCTGAATATGTCCGAGGGGCGTCAGGCAGTTGTCCTTGTAGTTGGGGTCGCCGTGTCTTATGAAATAAATATCCATCTCTGTCAGCCTCGCTGATTCTTTCTGTCGGTCGGGATCACCCGCCGGCTTCATATATGAACCGGCGGGGGGTGTTAAAAAAGTCCAACTTTTTTAACACCCCTCAGAATTGCGGTTTTTGCCACTCCAAAGCTTGATTATTGCTGTCAAACGGGCAAAAACGCCGCGGCCTCGCGGCGAGCAATTGCTCGTCGGCTAGTTAAAAAAATCGCGTAGCGAGTTTTTTAACAGCCTCCGAATCATCATATGTCCGCTGAAGGCGCGGATGCCTGAATTAAATATCAGTCGGGAGGATTGACGGCGTTGACGATCGCGCTGCCGGGAGTGTAGGGAAGCGGGAATGTGGTGATCGAGCCTTCCCATCCCGCGACCAGGGTCTCCTGGTAGTTCGGGTTGGAAGAGGTATCCCAGATCGCCTTGTTGTAGGATTTATCCTTGTAGTTGGGATATGCCTTTATACCCTGCGGCCAGGCGACCGTCGGAGGAGCCATGAGCCTGTAGGCTGTGATCGTGCCCGTCTCGGTGCCCCAGGTGGTATAACCGTGGTGAGCGACCTGCACTATGTCGGATTTCAGATAATCGCCGTACATCTTGCTGGAGATGTTGAACCCGGGGCCGGTGGCGTCGCCGGTGGACATGTAGACGGTCTCCTTGCCGGTCTTGGGATCCTTGAAGGTCATCTTCATGATGAGCGACGTCGTATTGAGGGCGTTGGTCATCTCGGGGCCGTAGCTCTCGATGGTGTAGAGGACTTCGAGCTTGAGGTCGGCGAGATAGTAGACCTGGCCGACGTGCACCGGAACGACGTCGGCTTTGAGAGCGGCGGCGGCCACGTATGTGGTCGTCCAGTTGCCGCCTTCGCCCGACGAGAAGTTGCCGGTGTTGGCAATCGATTTGTTGCGCTCGACGTCCGACATGAAGTTGACGAAGAAGCGCTCGACCTTGATGTTGTTGGAGGCGACGGTGGAGTATTTGCCGTTGATTGCGCCGTTGTGGTCTCCGTGAGCGTGGGTGATTATCCAGGCGGCGACCTTGATGCCGCCGGTCTTGGCGGAGTAGGCGGAGGACTGGGTCTTCATCTGGTTGATGAGCATGTTGATGCAGTTCGAGCGGTTGAATCCGCCGTCGACCACGATAAAGCGTCCGTCGCAGAGCCGGATGAGGATGCTGAGGCCGTTTGAGGCGTAGCCTCCGTCGTCCTTCTTGTACTCAAGTCCGATCATGGTGATCTGCGAGGTGGTGACCTCGGTCCATTTGTTGTCTTCCGCGCGGACGGGGAGCACCTCGGCTCTGTAGGGCTCGATGATTATTCTCGCTGCCGATTCATAGGCATAGAAGCCGGCGTTGATGATATAGCTGTCGTTGTAGAATGTGCCGAAGATATTGTCCTTTATCTCGTGCGACGCGTGGAGAGTGTATCCGGCCGCGGTCAGGTCGGTCATGTATTTTCTGAACTCGTCGGCATTTGTCTTTTTCAGGATGATCTCCTCGGCGTCGTCGCCCGGATCATAGTAGGAATAGAATGTGCCGCCGCTGTAGTGGGGGATCTTCGAGATGAGGGAGGAGCGCGTTCCGGTCACGTTGAGAGCAGCCAGATCAAGCTCGAGATCGTAGGTGTCGTCGTCGTTCTTCTTCGCAGCATCGGCGAGCATCGAGTTGAATATGGTGGAGGCGTAGGTCAGCGCGTCGGAGGTATAGCCGTAAATGACTATCTTGTTGCCCACGGCCTTGATGACGTAATCGCCGTAGGAAACGTCTTTGATGGCCTCCTGAGTCTCCTCATAGTTGGTCATGCCGACGAGGATCTCGATCTTTTCGGGATCGTGAGTTCCGTCCTTTGTCCAGTCGGTGTCGATCTTGGTGTCGCCCTTCGCGACATATTTGTTGAGGTTGGTCCTGATCTTCATCGCCTGCTGGACGGGGGTGTCGGCGGCCGCGAGATTGTCGGATCTGACGACCGTGGCCTGGCAGACGCCCTTGTCCACAAGCTTGATGGAGGTAGGCTGCGGAGCATCGGTCTCGGGGGTCTCGGTGGTGCTTTCGGCGGTGGTGTCGTCTCCGCCGGTGTTTTTGCAGGAAACCATTCCCGCGGCGGTGCCGGCAAGCATCAGAAGAGCCAGCATGACCGCGAAGAGTCTTTTCATGATCGGGTTCATTTTCGGTACCTCGCTGTTGATAGATAATATATTATATCATAAACAAATATATTTTTCAATCGCTAAATAATCATATTTTAAATGACGAATAGCATATCCCGATAAAAAAGCGCCGTGGCAGACAGGGTCCTCAGGGGAGCTTCAGGAACCGTCGGAGGGAGATTTTCAATCGGCCATGCGGGTTTTCGGCCCTTCTTTTTCGGTGCGGATGCCCGGGAAGATATTTTTTTGTTGACTTTTTTCAAATTTTTGTGTAAAATAATTATAACTGTCATTGTTTGTTTAACTGCATCAGTCGAAATCTGACTTCTGCCGGCAGTGCCTGCCACCATCGGGCGGGAACCAAAGTTTACGAAACGGAGAAGAACTGTTTTTATGAGTCATAAGCTTAAGTTGCGGGCAAAGCGCTTTTTCGCGTCGCTGCTTGCCGCGGGAATGCTTATATCGCTTGTCATTCTGCCGCAGCCTGTATCCGCCGTGACGGTGCCGACCGACGCCTCTCTCTGGCAGCAGGTAAGCACCGTCTACAGGAGAGCGCTCGCCTACGACGTCGCGAACTGCAACGGATATGCCGGAGGGACCTTCTACAAGAAGTGCGCCCATTACGTCAACATACAGCTGATCCTGAACGGCGTCAACACCTTCTACGTCGGCGGCAACGGAAACGACGAATTCGACAACTACAAGAACAAGACTACGTCGAGCGGCGGCAAGAAGATACACGCCTATCCGGTGCCGAAATACTCTATGTCTGCCGCCCTCTACGATATCGCGTCAAAAGCCCCGGTGGCGACAAATATCCTTGTCGGATTCCAGTCCACGATGACGACTGCGGGCCAGAGGTACGGTCACGCGATGCTCATCACGGGCATCATAGGAGACACCGTATATTTCACCGATAATATCAACGCGCTGATCGGGGGAGTCAGATATTCGATGGGCGACCCGATCAAATGCTCGATCGATAAATTCGTCGCCTATTACGGGCAGACCGGCGTTTTCAACTGCGAGGGGATCATCTGGTTCGAGGACACCGCGCTGACCGCGGCCGCCGGAGGAGCGTCGTCGGGCGACGAGCCTACCCCGGAGCCCGAACCCGAGCCTGAGCCCAATGTTCCGCAGCCGACTCCGGCCGTAGACTTCAGACCCGGCGAGTATTCGGTGAACTATCCCGGAGGCCTCAGGATCAGGGCGGGCGCAAGCACCTCCACCGCGACTCTTTACATACTTCCTTACAGATACAGTGCTTTCGTTACTGAGATAAAGGACGGATTCGGACATATCTTCTGCACGATCGACGGCACGGGATATGACGGATGGATCTCGCTGACATACGCCGACAGAGTCGGCGGTCTGCCCCCGGTCGTCGTCGAAAAATACGGCTCGGGCGGCAAAAAGACCTCCCAGCAGTGGTTCGAAAACATCGAGATGGCGCTGTCCGAGACCTCGCCTCCCGGAAGGATACTGCTGTTTGCCGACGCGACTCTCACCGAAGAATGCGTCGTCGGAGAGGGAATGGTCCTTGACGCTTCGGGCTATTCGGTGAACGTCGGAGAAGGCATACTTCTCGTCAGGGGAGGAAGGGTGGAATCCACCTCGCCCGTCGCCGCGGCGGCGGCCGACCCCTTCCTCGTCTGCGACAGGACCGACGGAAAATACGTCTACTCCTGCCCCTATGAGCTGACTATAACCTCGGCAAGCCTCCTTATCGGCAACAACGTTTCGATCAGATTCAAGGTGGTCTCCTCTCACGAGGGCTTCCCGGCCTCCGCGACATACCGGCTCCACAGGACCGAATGGAACGGCGACGAGGTCGTCGATACGACCTATGAGAACGGCTCGGACTGCGTCTTCTTCATCACCGAGGGGATCGCCGCGAAGAAACTCGGCGACCGCATCAGCGTCAGAGCCGAGATCAGCGCCGTGTCGGGCGGGAAGACATATTCGATCGAGAGCGGCGAGATGCGTTATTCCGCCGTTGAATATGTCGGTTCGCTCTACGGAAATCCGTCAAACGATCCGAAGCTTGACAAGATGATGGCGGCGATGCTCAACTACGCGACCGCCTCCCAGACATATTTCCATTATGAGGAGGACCGGCTCGCGAACCGCGCCCTTCCCCAGGCCGCCAAGAAGCTTTCGGTCGGCGACGAAAACATAATCCGGAAGCTTGACGCGCCGCATGTCGAATCGACTGCCGCCTGTACGCTGACTGCGGCCTCGCTCAGCCTTGCCGACGGCGTAAGCATACGCCTGAGAGCCGAGGGGCTGACTTCGGGCAGCAGACTCCTTGTATGGACCGCCGCCGATTTTGACGCTGCGGTAAGGCAGGCGGAGACCGCCGGAGTCTCTCTTTCGTCGGTCCTTACCGAGGCAAACTGCTCGGAGATCCTTGAAGCTTCGGAAGGAGATCTGTTCTACCTTTGCAACATTCCCCCCAAGAAGTTCGCGGACACCTACTATTTCAGACTCGCGGACTCGGTCGCGGGAGAAAAACAGTACGGCAGCCTCATGAGCTACAGCGTGACCGAGTACTGCGCGGCGTATGTCACGAACGGAGTCAGCGATTCAATCGACGATCTCTGCCGCTCGATCTGCGATTACTCCGCCGCTGCGAGAGCTTATTTCGGATATACCGTCAACAGCGGGTCATGACCCTTTTTCCGCCTCCGGAAACCGGGACTCCTCTGAAGCATCAAACAAACCGAAAGGATAGATCCGCTCCTTTTCCGGGCGGAGCTCCAACTGCAATGAAAACACAGATGAGGATCATTCTCGCCCTGCTCCTTGCGGTCCTCTTCACGCTGCCGCTGCTTGCCGCGTGTTCGGATCCCGAGGCTCCGGGAGGCGACACCACCTCGCCGATCGCTGCCACCGACGGAGAATCTGTCGAGGAGACGACCGCCGACCCATTTGCCGGCGTCAATTTCAACGATACCGATTTCACCTTCCTTGCCTGGAAGCAGAGCATCGTCGAATACTTCGGCGACGATTCCAAGGGCGATATGATCGAGAGCGCCGTCTTCAAGCGCAATTCGATCGTCGAGACCAAGCTGGGCGTCAAGCTCGACTTCATCGTTGAAGCCGGCAACTCCTCCACCTTCAAGACCTTCTGCGAGGCCGCCAACACCAACATCAGCGCCGGTGCGCACGCCTACGACGCGCTGGCCTGCTACTCGAGAGCGGCGTCTCTCCTGATGGTCAACGGATCGCTCGCCAACCTCTATGACGTGGATTATCTCAACTTCGATAACGACTGGTGGCCTGAAAGCCTCGTTAAGCTCAACACGATCGGAGACGCGCTCTACTTCGCGTCGGGCGACATCGCCTCCAGCCTCCTCTACCAGATGATGTTCCTGGGTCTCAACAACGACAAGGCGAAGGAATACAACATCTCGGGTATCCAGGAGCTCGCTCTTGAAGGCGGATGGACGCTTGACAAGATGTTCGAGATCATCAACGGCGTCTATGTGGACAAGACCGGCGGAGCCACTCCCCGCGATCCTACCAACACCTACGGCCTTTACGTGATCGCGCATCCCGTACTTGACGTCTTCTATCTCGGCGCCGGGCTCCACTACGTCGAATTCGACGCCGACGGCCAGGCGGTCGTCTCGGCCGATGTCGGGGGCGACAAGTCGATCGACCTCAGAGACAGGCTGAAGCAGGCATTCTGGAACGGCAGCGACTCGCCCGGGTTCTTCCATACCTCAAACGAAAACTACAAGTACATCTCCTCCGGCGAATGCCTCCTCTACGTCCTTGACGGAACAAGACTTCAGACCTATATGAGGAACGCCGACTACGACTACAGCATCCTCTGCGCTCCCAAGTACAACCTCGATCAGGAGCAGTACTACACCGGAGTCGGATTCCCGCACTCGATGTACTGCATCCCGATCGATGCCGACGACAGGGACATGAGCGGCGCGGTTATCGAAATGCTGGCGAGAGAGGGATATAACGAGGTCACCCCGGTGATCTTCGAGACCTCCTTCAAATACCGCTACAGCAACGGCGAAGGCGACGCGAGGATGTTCGATATAATCAGAAGGGGAGTCGTCTTCGACTTCGGCCGCACGCTCTTCGATCAGATCGGCGGCGATACCAACAGCCCGATCAGGCTCTGGAGAAACGACGTCTATCAGAATACGTCTCTGCTGACGACCATGGTAGCAAAGACGACGAAGACCTGGAACCTCGCTCTCAGCGATACCGTCAACGCGATAAAGGAAAAGGCCGCGGGCTGAGCCGCGACCGCATATGAATCAAAGGGGCTGTTTAAGGGGCTGTTTAAAAACTCGTCACGCGAGTTTTTAGACAACCCCTGAAATTATGTCTCCGCACACTGCTTCCGGTGCCGTCAGGCGGGATCGATGCCCGGGAGGGAAAGATAGGGGATGAACCCGGTCGAGAAACCGCCTTCAAGCGTGATGTCAAAGACACGCCCCCCGCGGCAGTGCGGGAGCGATTTCGGCGAGAAGCCCGCGCAGCCGTCGAGGCAGAGGCGGATGCCGCCGTATTCGCCTTCGATCGTGCTCTCGTGAAGATGCCCGGCGGCGATGCATTCGACGTCACCTCGTTCGTACATCGTCGCGAAGATCCCGGTGTTGAGGACGCCGGCCTGGATCCGCTGCGACGTCTCGCCCTTCGTCGAGCAGAGTTCGGGTGCGTCTTTCAGATACTGAAGCTCGTAGGGCGGGACGTGCATGACCGCCAGAGCCCTTACGGGGGCCCCTGCTTCGCGTTCGAGCCTGCGGGAGATATCAACGTACCAGGCGAGCTGGTCGAACCTGACGGTATCCCATTTTCGGACATGGTCGGGCAGGCCGGGCAGAAGCAGCTCGTTCGACGATCTTCCCGGACGTATCTCGGGGTGCTTGTGGGCGGTGTCGAAGCCGTAGACCGCGTAGGCGGGGCGGCCGTCGGGGCCGTATACCGGGATCGCGAAATTCGAGGTCCCGTGGATGCCTTCGGGGAGGTCACGGGAAAGGCAGCCGGGGTATCCGGCGTAGATCGACGCCTGCTCGGCGGGGGAGATGTCCATATCGTAATCGTGGTTGCCGAACACGAAGGCCCAGGGTATCCCGGCTTCCTCCGCTGGCGCGGCAAAGACCGAAAGATGCGCGCGGAGTTCGTCCGCCGTCTTTGCCTTGCGGCCGTCGATGTTGTCGCCGCCCCATATGATGAAGTCGGGTCTTGTGTGCTCAACCAGCTTCCGGTAGCACTCCGGCGCTCTCGGATCGATCGAGGGGCCTTCCTGGATGTCGGAGACCATGAGTATCCTGAAGGATCCGTCGTGCCTGAATTTCAGTGTTTCTGCCATGTCGTCTGTCCTTTCGGGTATGACTGTATCGCCCTTTCGGGAATCGGTATATATTATAATCCCAATTCATTTCAAATTCAATCACATTTTTTTTCGTTTTTTCTCATATCCGAAAAAAAATAAAAAAAAGAGTTGACAAAGCCCCCTCAAAGTGATATAATAGTCAACGCGCCGGCAAAAAGGGCATAAAACGGGAGCATAGCTCAGCTGGGAGAGCACATGCCTTACAAGCATGGGGTCACAGGTTCGAGCCCTGTTGTTCCCACCGTATTTATCCGGCCCGGTAGCTCAGTTGGTTAGAGCGCCAGCCTGTCACGCTGGAGGTCGTGGGTTCGAGCCCCATCCGGGTCGCCATCTTAATAAGCTGCAGCCCTTGCGGTATGCCTCTGTAGCTCAGTTGGTAGAGCAGGGGACTGAAAATCCCCGTGTCGTTGGTTCAATTCCGACCGGAGGCACCATTTGCGGATTTAGCTCATTTGGTAGAGCGCGACCTTGCCAAGGTCGAGGTGGCGGGTTCGATCCCCGTAATCCGCTCCACAAACAAGGGAACGCTGACACGTTCCCTTTATATTTTCGGCACCATAGCCAAGCGGTAAGGCAGAGGTCTGCAAAACCTTTATTCCCCGGTCCGATTCCGGGTGGTGCCTCCGGAAAAAACCTCGCGTAAGCGAGGTTTTTTCAACTAAATCCGTCCTTCGGACGGGATAAATCCACTTCGTGGATGAAATCGCAGCGCGATGAAATCCGCACTGACGTGCGGGATACAGAGGACGGATTTGATTTCATCGTGAGCGAAGCGAACGATTTCAACCGGGCTTGCCCGGATTTCATCGCGGCTCTGCCGCGATTTCATTAATACAAGGAGATAGCAGTATGGCTGAAAATATTATAGTCCATACGTTGTTTGTGAAAAGAGAGAAAACATATGAAGAGCAGGCAGTTTAGGCAATATCTAAAACGCGGCCACGGGCGCTGTTTTTCTGTGCTGAAATCGACTGCTGATGTTGAAAAATACAGAAAAGACGTCCTGTGGGGATGCCTTAACGGGTTCGCTTTTGACGCGCAGTGCGAGGGTTCCCGGGGGGCATATCTTTATCGTCTCGTATGTCTGTTTCCCGACAGAGAATCATTCGTGCCTGCAATAACTGAAAAGTATCTGTCTTTGAATACCCGTAAGTCCTGGGAGCATCTCCACTTCAGCGAATTGCTTTCTTACTTTGCGGAAGACGGAAGCGAACTGGCCGAGAAGGCGCTTCGGAAAAAGTACAACGATCTATATAAAAAAATGATTGCCAAGAAGAGATTCGGACTTGTCGACTTCGACAGAGAGTGCCTGGAATATCTTGCAATCATATTCGGACTCAGAAATATAACCAGTTGGATTGACGTTGCCTCCGATCTCGGCAAACTTGCCATAGCAAGTAATCATTACAAAAAGCAATTCGACTTTGACTGGTTCCTATATCATTCCAATGAACAATATACGGAAAAGAGATTGCTCAAGCTTCTTGAAAAAAAGAAAGCAACATCAGAATCATTATCGGTCTTCTGCGATCTGTATGTATCCAAGATTAACGCTGAAAAAGAGAGGGCCGAAACAAGAAAATCTGAGACAGCCATTGTTCCGTCCGTAGAAAAACTGGTTGAAGAATCACAAAACGGTCAAATAAAACGAATAGATGCAATACGGTTCAGAAGGCAGTCGGATGTCGATGAAAAGATACGACTGGCAAAAGAACTTGAAAAAGAAAACGATCCCGAAAAGAAGGCTGACCTGTTAACCGTTTTCTTTTCAACCGATTACCCGGGATCAAAAAGCAAACTGATTGAATACACAGAATCGAAAAATGCCAATCTTCGGGAAAATGCAACCAGAGTTTTTGTTTCCAGCAAACGATATGTCACAACAAACTCTTGCCGATCTTCTGTTTGTGTCAAGGGACCTTGTTTCGAAATGGGAAAACGGTTTGAGGCGCCCCGATTACCAAATGATCGAAAGGATCGCAGAGGTATTTCGTATATCCGTTGATTCTCTTATCGAAAAAAAGGATCTCGTCTTTGAAGAACTGTCGGATTGTTTTCCCGAAGGTTCCGAAATGTCCGAAGAACGGCTTACCGCGGTCCTTAACTCTTTTCTTCGTAAGTCGAAACCCCGAAATGCAGACTTGTTCTTGAAAAGGTATTACTTTCAGAACACCGTCACATCCATTGCCGACGAGTACGGGCTCCGGGAAAACCATGTCAGAAGCATTCTTTCAAAAATGCGAAAGAGGCTGAAAACAAAATTTGCCAAGGAGGCGCACAATGATGGATGAAAAGAAAATATATAACGCTATTGTTAGAGTCGACGATGATCTGATCGACAGAAGTCTGACCCGAAAACCAAAGAAAAAAACGAAAGCATCGATCATATTGTCCGGTTCCTGCATTGCAATTGTCGCTTGCATGGTTTTATGCCTTGTTATTTTTAAGCCTGCATCAGGTTCCGACCGTTTTTCAACTAAAGGAATACTTGGTAACGGAACGTTTAATGATGCAAATACAGACAGGGTTTCTTATCAGGGAATTCATTTTTATGAAAGTTCGGGAAAAACATATATGATCTACTCTGAGTATCGTAACAGATATGAATTCGACGAAAACGCTTTTCACGATACCGGAGTTAAAGTGGTAGAAACGCAGTTTTTCACGGTGGGTGAAAAAGATGGGTACACCTATGTAGGGGGAGTGTTCCATTGTGATGGCGGGTCCGAGAGCGGATTATTTAGAGTTGAGCTTTCTACCGGTCAGGTCGAAAAGATAATCGATAGCTCGGAAATAGTCGCATGCGCCGCAATCATTGGGGATAGACTTTACTATGTGACATATATATGGAAAAATGCTCATACTGTATTTGAAGACAGAAACGATGTAAATTATTATTTGAAATGTGCCGATCTGGCAACAAAGCATATTTCTTTGCTTTACGAAAGCAAGAATTCTATAAACAGATTAAAGATAATAGACGGTATAGTTTACTTCCAAACGAAAGACTCTGTTTTCCGGATCAACGATGATAATTCTCTTAACGAAATCGGAAAGGGTGTCGTTGAAACTATCAGAGATTATTCCGTCTTTAACGGGAATATATATATTTACAAACTCGATAGCATCAGAGACGATCAAGGGTCACGGACAATCACATATTCAGTATATTTGTATTCTGCTGACGGGCAATTGATCGGCAGCGTTTCGGAAAACAACAGATTCTTCTCCGGCAGCAGTTTCGATGAACTTACGGTTTATAACGGAAGGATAGCTGCGTTTGACGAAGATGGAATGTATCTTCTGGATGTTAAGACAGGCAATTATGAGCAGATTTACTCAATAAATCTAAGAGAAGCGTCGGATTGGCTGCCGGAAAGATTCTTCCAAGGTATATCTAAGACGGTATATAACGGAAAGCTTTATTACAATTTTGGATCACATATTATCGAGTATAGTCCTGACGGAGTTAGATCTTTCGACCTTGAAGAACAATCCGACAAAGACAATCAATCTGAAAGCAATTAACGATTGGAATACCCCCGAGTTTTGTACTGTACATGTCTAAAACTCGGGGGCTATTTGTATCTTTATGCACCAAAAGTGCCTTGTTTTAGGCAAAAAGCGCCAATTTCTCACGACTGTATGAAAAAAGCATTTAGACAGGAAAAGTCAAAACAGCCGAAAGCAGAGATCAAAACTGAAAAAGAAGCCACTTTCGGACCGGGCATGTCCAAATCATTTTGCGTGCTTTTCGTAGTATAATCTCTCCGCTTCCGCCGGTGATTTATAGCCCAGATAACTGTGCGGACGCACGTTGTTATCATAGATTCTCTTCATAATACGCCTCCTTTTTATGATTGAAAAGACAGCGCTTATTATACCATAAAAATATGATTTTTCTGTTCGCAAGCAGTGCCTGCTATGGCTGTAATCTTGATTTTTTTACAATTTAGCAGTATAATAGGTTTAAAAAAAGAGGATCGGAAGAGAATGAAGGGCGTTTTTAAAACTCACATAAAGAAATATTTATTTTGCTTATTCTTTATCATAGCCGGATCAATTATTGCCGTGAAATTCGGATTATGGGGAATTGATGCAATCCGTTCGGGAAAAATAGCTGCTGCTATCTTTAGCTTCACGTTTACGGTAATAGGTTTAATTTTTGGCATGTTTTCAATTCTTCTGTTTAATCATAATAAAGGCGCGTATTTGACGATCGACAATAATAAAATCGACGCGTATTTTGGTTATGGCAGCGAATTACATGAATCGATTTCCAGTATAAAAAAGGTCGAACCAATGCGAGGCGGGACAGGTATATCGCTGTATTTTCCGGATCGGATTTGCTATATAATCAATCTTGAAAATGCTAAGGAAATATGCAACTTCATTACCTCCTTGAATGACGGCTCGCAACCTTATATGACGGTTGACGACGCGACATCCAATCTTTCAAAACACAAAAACAGATTTGTAAGATTATTAATATTGACTTTTGTTTTTGTAATCCTTTTGTTTGTGCATATCGCATGGTGTGTACTGCTTACTGAAGGAAAGGATCTCGGTGATTTTTCTCAGAGAGAGAATATCGTTTTTGTTGGATTTGCTGTTTCGGAACTTATTACGGTAGGTGTCACGTTCTTCCTTGCTGACAGATGTGGAAAACAGAACAAAATATGCGAATTGAGCAAGCTCACTCTTCTTTCCGCAGCGGCTACAGAGCATAAGAACGAATCGCTAGAAAAGTATCCGTCGGTTATCGGGAAGAAGTATTTTGACGATAACACATACAGAATCGTTATATTTGCACCCGAAAGTGATGTGTTCGCATATATGCTCGAACGTTTTGATCTTCCTTCAAAATCGTGGATAAGTTGTTATAATACCGCTAAAGTCTTTAACTATCTTTCTGAACTGTATGAAGATATAGATGAATCTTTCGAAGATGTGATATTGAAAGATTAAATACGATCCATTCTGTACAACAAAAAGCGGGTTTTTGACGCTAAAAAACACCATGCGATCCAATTTTGAGCAGTACCACAGAAAAAGTCCGACGCGCAAGCGCCGGACTTTTTCAACTAAATCCGTCCTGGCGGACGGGTGAAATCCACCTTCGGTGGATGAAATCGCTTCGCGATGAAATCCGACTTCGTCGGGTTAAAGGACGGATTTGATTTCATCGTGAGCGAAGCGAACGATTTCATCCGAGCATCGCGAGGATTTCACCGCGGCACTGCCGCGATTTCATTAAAATACGAGAGGTTTAGAATATGACCGAAAACAAACTTGCCGATTTATCAACAGAGTTTGCCGTTAATATTCTGAAGCTAACCGATAGCATTAAAGGTCATTATTCTCTTGCAAATCAGCTTGAGCGCAGCGGGACAAGCATAGGAGCCAATATACGCGAAGCAAAATACGCCCACGGCAAAGCTGATTTTGTTGCAAAATTGCAGATCAGTCTGAAAGAGTGTTATGAAACCGAATACTGGCTTGAGCTCGCTCTTAAAGCAGAAATCGTTTCGGAAGAATCGGTAAAATCGCTCCTTCACGATTCCGGCGCTATCCGCCGTATGCTTATCGCCTCGATCAACACTACGAAAGGCAATCTGAACAAAAGCGAATAAGCGAAGAAGCGAACGTTTTCATTAACCCCTTTTTTCCTCGTTATTTCATGTAATCTTGAATTATCTACACAATAACGATATCATATATCCGGAGGTGATCAAATGTGTAATGATGAATCATCAATTCAATCAATGGACAGCAAAGCAAAAACGGATATTATTGACAACAGCATTTATTTTGAAGATTACAACTGTTGCTCCGAAAATGATATTTTAGGAGTAGACGCCAACGGAATAGCTCTAAAATCGTTTGATTTTATCAATTTCAGAGAGTGTGCGTATAACTTCAAGCAAATTGAAGGTGGGAGCGGCAATTGTGTTGGCGATAGAGATATCACGGATTTGTCCATCACGTTTTACACTTTTCCAAAACCGATAATGATAAAATTCCTAAAAGCGAGCAAAATACATGAATTACTGACAAAGAATAATGCGGTAAAACGTTTTATGCGCTTTCAAAAGCAAATAATTGATCTTGGGTATACAACGAGGGATTTTTCATAAAGCTGTATCAATTCCGACCTTATGATACAAATGAAGAAGCACGCCCATGCGTGCTTTTTCATTTGGACATCGTTGGCATCCTGAATCGAACGATTCGATCTCCGGATGGCGCCTCCAAAAATCCTGCGCAAGCAGGATTTTTTATTATTCATTATTCATTATTCAATATTCATTATTCATTTTTCGCCGATCTCTCCCGCGAGGGAATTTGGAGCAGTAAGACTCAAAACCGCAAAAACAGAAGAACCCAAGGAGAACGGAAAAAACGCTGCTCCGCTTCTTCACCGTATCCTTTTGTGGGACGCCGCCCGTGCGAGATATGTTTGGCCGGGAAGCCGCCGGGCTCGAACGATTCGATCTCCGGATGGCGCCTGCGAAAAAATGAACGCCTCGCAAGCGGGGCGTTCATTTTATTTTTGTATTGTCCCTTTATCAATCCACAAAGAACCTTGCGCCCAATATGAGCTCGGTGAAGCTCGCGTTATCGACGTTGATGTACGAATACGCGGAGTAGGAGTCCATCGCCATCGTGAGGTTGATTATGATGAGGCAGCCGCTTTCGTTGGTGCCGCAGAGCTTGAACGCGGAGGCGGGGCCTTCCATATCCTCCGGAGCGTCAACGAAAGTGCCGTAGAAATCGAACCCGTCGATCACGTAATGATAGAGCTCCGTCACGTTCGGGGTGTTGCCAAGCAGGAACGAGAGCGCATCCGTATTCCAAGCGGAAACGGTGAATTCAACGCCGGTTATCTTCTCCTCCGGGCAGGAAATGACGAAATCGATAATGTCGTTTTCGGTGACGACGTAACCTTCCGGCAGGTTGAGACGGATATGCCCGTCTGCACTCGTAACGAACGTCCCGTCCTCGGGAGCCAAAGTGGGAACGACGCTGACGGTGAAGAAATCGTGCGCTTCATACCCTTCGGGCGGGGTGAGCGCGGGCAGATCCGCGGAGGAGCCTCCGAGCTTATCCATTATGCCGGAGAAGCCCTTTGACTCGATATAGTAGGCGGCGTCAACGTGAAGATCCGCAGCCTCGAGCGCATCGGGGCGGGCAAGGAATATCTCGATGTGCATATAGTTCATCTCGTCGCCGTATATGGCGCGGAGCTCTATGCGGTTTTCGGCCTTTTCAAAGCGCCATTCGATGGGAAGGGTGTTTATCATGCCCTCCAGGCGGAGCGCGCCTTCCCTGACGTCCGCATTGCAGAGCGCGAACACGTTGGAGCTGCCGCTGACAACGTCGCGCGGGAGGCCGTTTACGGCAAGATAGCATTCGCCCATGCCGAATTCATCAAGGCTCACGCGCATAGCGCAGTCGTTCTGAGTGTTGGCGTTGGGCACGTAAAAGCCCGCGGCCTCGGTAACGCGGTAAACCCCGTACCAATCGCCCAGGAAGGCGTCTATATCGGCGGGATCCGCAGGGGTCGGAACGGGAGTGGGCTCCGCGGTGGGGATATCTATTTCGGTGGGCTGCGGGGCGTTTTCCTTATGGAAAAGCTTACAGCCGCCAAGCAGCACCGCAGACGCGGCAAGCATCAGTATGAGGGCGGCGGAAACGATCTTTTTCATATCAGAGAGCCCTCCTTCTTTCGTCTTCAATGGGGAGGCACGCATTCTGAGTGCCGCCGAAGGGCACGAGATACTTGCCCTGCGGGAAGCCGACCACGGGACGAACGTCCGCGGCGGCTGCGGTAAGGCGGAAGTTGAGCATTATCTTCCTGCCGCCCTTAATGGTGAATTCGACGGCGAACGCGGAAGCGCCCTCGTCGGAGAGCACGCCCTTTACGGAACAGCTCCTGGTGGAGGAGACCTCATTCACGAATTGGACCGAGGAGGGAAGATTGCCGTAGAAATTGGAGAAGGTGAGGTTCTGCGATATGCCCTCTATGAGCTTTATATCGAACGGCTGACCTACGCCGACCTGCTGCACGGTCTCCGCCGCCCTCTGCCAAAGGGGATAAGCTATATAGCTGCCGGGCTTAGTGGGCTGAGGAGTGGGCTGCGCGGTCTGCGCCGGGCCCGAGGTATAGCCGGGGGTGTTCGTCGGCGTGGAGGGGACCGCCGTTGCAGGCGGCTGAGTGGGCGCCTGAGTGGGCTTGGACGTGGGCTCCGTGCCTCCCGTAGCCGCGGGAGTCGCGGTGGGCTCGGGCGTGGGCTTGGGAGTCGCGGTGACCTCCGGGGAGGGAGTGGCGTCCGCCTCGTTTATTTTGAGCGAGAATTCCTTGCGAACGGAGCCGTCCGCGCTGGAGGAATGCGCTTCGACAACGAAGCTCAGCGAGCCCGCTTTGGTGGGTTTGCCGCTGATGAGGCCTTCCTTGCTGAGATCGAGGCCGTAATTCTTGAGATCGCCGCCTACGAGCTTGAAGGTGGCGTCGCCGTAATTCGCTTCGAGCTGGCACTGATAGCTCTTGCCGACCTTTGCCGCAGGCAGGCTCGAATTGGTGAGTATCTCGAGCGGATCTGCGGGCGCGGGAGTTTCCGTAGGCGCGGGAGTTTCCGTAGGCGCGGGAGTTTCCGTGGGCGCGGGAGTTTCCACGGGCGGTTCCGTTTCAGAAGGCTCGCCGCTTCGGGGCTCATACCCGACCGCCAAAACGCCCGCCGCATAGACGAGCATCAGCAGCGCGAGGAGCAGCCCCGTCAATCGTTTTATCATATAAAAACCTCCGAAGTTCACATAGTTATCTGATTTTATTATAGCAGATTCCCCACAAAATTGCAATAGGGCGGAAAAGGCCCGCCGCACGGGGAATTTTTGCCTTTCCGGGCCGCTCTGCCCCTCCCCGTGAGATTGACAAACCGCGCCCGCGGTGGTACTATTAGGGGTACCACGAAAGGAGCTTTGAACTTATGAAAAAGATCATCGCCGTATTTGCCGCTCTGCTGTTGCTCGCGACGTTCGTTTCCTGCAAAAACAACAAGCCCTCCCCCACGCCCGCCCCCGCGGATAACGGCGGCTATAAGGCGCTGCTCGATAACTGCGTCGAGCTTGCGGCGAACTATTCCCGCGAGCTTGCGGAAAAGTGCATACCCTCGGGCATGATCGAAAAGCAGGTCGCCGTCAACAAGGAGCAGGGCCGCGATTTCTGGGAGCTGCTCAAGGCCCAGTTCGACGATCAGCGCGCCCTATATGCCGAGACCTACGGCGACGATTGGAAGATCACCTACACCGTGATCGAGGCCGTCGAAAAGGACGAGAAGGGCATCGAGAACTACAAGCAGTTCGACTCGCACTATTTCACCCAATACGGGATAGACGTTTCCAAGATCTCCGCCGTCACCTTCGCAAAGGTCAATATGCATATCGAAGGCAGCCGCGATTCCAACGATAAGGAAAAGACGATCCAGTGCTTCTGCATTGACGGGAACTGGTATTCCTTCTATGCGGTAATGATGGGGCTGAGGCTCTGAAGCATCCGGGACAGGCTCCGCCAAATAAGCATACCGATACAAAAAAGTCCTTCACGCGAAGGACTTTTTCATTTGCATTGTTTCAATTACGCCTCGAGCGCCTTGTTCGCAACGGTGCAGAGCTCGTTGAACGCGTTCATATCGGTAACGGCGAGATCCGCGAGGACCTTGCGGTTTACTTCGACGCCCGCGAGCTTCAGGCCGTGGATGAGCTTGGAGTAATTGGTGCCGCAGATCCTGGCGCCTGCGTTGATACGGGCGATCCAAAGGCGGCGATACTCGCGCTTCTTGAGCTTCCTGCCGACGTAAGCGTAGGCGAGGGACTTCATGACCTGCTGGCTGGCGGCGCGATAGAGCTTGGACTTCGCTCCCCAATAGCCCTTAGCAAGCTTAAATACTTTACGACGCTTCTTAGCGGCGTTGACTGCTCTCTTGATCCTTGCCATGATTCATTTCCTCCCTTACTTCTTGTACGGTATCAGAGCGCCGATCTTCTTTGCTTCTTCTTCCGCAATGAAGCCGGTCTGGCGCAGGTTGCGCTTACGCTTGGTGGATTTCTTGGTAAGGATATGGCTCTTATAAGCCTTGCCCCTCTTGATCTTGCCGCTCTTTGTGAAGCTGAAACGCTTTGCGG
>JAEEGF010471705.1_pt1 | contig 21184 bp, 24 predicted proteins | sample 9134171 | NCBI WGS metagenome assembly JAEEGF01 (sample SAMN16246542, study PRJNA631951) | gut metagenome | biome: gut microbiome; feature: rumen; material: AP-attached | host: Bos | place: Iran: Karaj | collected 2018-10 | reverse complement strand
TTCTTTCTTAACATAGCTGAATTCTAGCATAAAAAAAGGCAGTCTCGGAAGACAGCCCTTTCATTTTTCTGGTGACCCGTACGAGAGTTGAACTCGTCACTCCGCCGTGAAAGGGCGACGTCTTAGCCGATTGACCAACGGGCCTTTCGAAAAATGGTAGCGGCAGTGGGATTCGAACCTACGACCTGCCGGGTATGAACCGGACGCTCTGGCCAACTGAGCTATGCCGCCATAAATCGCTTGAAAATTATATAAGCTTAGAACAGTAAAGTCAACTATAAAATAATAAAAAAGGGATGTCGGTAATCGACATCCCTTTGAATGAGCAATAATCAGTAAGATTACTTGAGCTCGAGCTCAGCGCCGGAACCCTCGAGCTTCTTCATGAGCTCGTCAGCCTCATCCTTGGATACGTTCTCCTTGAGAGCAACAGGTGCCTTCTCAACGAGCTCCTTAGCATCCTTAAGTCCAAGACCCATAGCGTCCTTAACTGCCTTGATAACGCCCATCTTAGCGTCACCGAAACCTCTGAGCATAACTGTGAACTCAGTCTTCTCCTCAGCGCCGCCAGCTGCACCGCCAGCTGCAGGAGCTGCTGCTACCATAGCTGCTGCAGATACGCCAAACTCTTCTTCGATTGCCTTCTCGAGGTCGAAAAGCTCTGTTACGGAAAGAGCCTTGATCTCATCGAGGATCTTTGTGATATTCTCACTAGCCATTTTTGTTTTCCTCCATTAATGAATTAATTGTTTTTATTTCTTATTTGAAGCGATCAAGCTTCTGCAGGTGCTGCTTCTTCAACGGGAGCTGCTGCTTCCTCTGCGGGAGCCTCAGCCTCAGCTGCGGGAGCCTCTTCTGCTGCAGGTGCAGGTGCGGGTGCACCGTCTTCTTCCTGCTTCTTCTCTGCTACTGCCTTAACGAGCATGGCAAGCTTTGTAAAAGGGAAAAGCAAACCATATACGACCTGGCTGTAGAGTGTCTCGGGATCCGGAACCTTGGAAAGTGCAACGATCTCGTCAACGGAAGCTGCCTTACCGTCGATAACACCGCCCTTGATCTCCAACGGCTCGAAGTCTTCAGCAAACTTAGCGATGATCTTTGCAGGTGCAACGATATCAGCAGAGTATGCTACAGCTGTAGGGCCTTCAAAGATCTCGTCAACTCCCTCGATACCGAGTTCCTTGAATACGAGACGGAGAACTGTGTTCTTTACAACCTGGAACTTAACGTTGCCGCTTCTCAATTCACGTCTCATATTAGTATCCTGCTCAACAGTAAGTCCGCGGGATGCAACGAATACGAATGTCTTAGCTTCCTTAAAGTCAGCTACGAGATCTGCTACAACCTGCTTCTTTGCTGCAAGGATTTTCTCACTGGGCATTTCTTGTTTACCTCCTGTTAGATTTTAAAACCCTTATGCCGGAGAAGACATAAGGGTCAAGTTCACACATAGTGTTTACTCATTCCTCGGCGGCAGGTCTCCCTGCGGCTGTCTTCGGCATGAAAGATATTTAATTGTTAGTTAATTCAGATTAAACGTACTTCTGTGCGTTGAGTCTGATACCGGGACCCATCGTTGTAGCGATGGTAGCATTCTTGAAATACTGTCCCTTAGCTGCTGCAGGCTTAGCCTTAGCGATAGCCTCCATGATTGTGTTGAGGTTCTCGAGGAGCTTCTCCTCACCGAAAGAAACCTTACCAATCGGGCAGTGGATGATGTTTGTCTTATCAAGACGATACTCAACCTTACCGGCCTTGATATCGTTGATAGCCTTTGTAACATCCATAGTAACTGTACCGGACTTAGGGTTAGGCATGAGGCCCTTAGGACCCAAAGCCTTACCGATACGTCCTACAACACCCATCATGTCAGGAGTTGCAACGACTGCATCGAAGTCGAACCAGTTCTCAGACTGGATCTTCTGTACCATATCCTCGGCACCTACGAAATCTGCGCCTGCTGCTGTAGCCTCATCGGCCTTGGGGCCCTTCGCGAAAACGAGGACTCTCTTTGTCTTACCTGTACCGTGAGGGAGAACTACTGCACCTCTAACCTGCTGGTCAGCGTGACGTGAGTCAACACCCAAACGAACATGAAGCTCTACTGTCTCATCAAACTTTGCCTTACCGGTCTGCTCGATAAGCTTAACTGCCTCGGAAGGATCGTAAGCTACTGATCTGTCAACGACCTTGGCAAGTTCTGTATATCTCTTACCTTTTTTCATTTACGGTCTCTCCTTCCTTAGTCTCTTGTTACAACGATACCCATGGATCTTGCTGTACCTGCTACCATCTCGGCACAGGACTCGATAGAAGATGCATTAGTATCTACCATCTTGATTGCTGCGATCTTCTTGCACTCTTCGAAAGAGATTGTAGCAACCTTCTGTGTGTTAGGCTTACCTGAACCCTTCTCGATATTGCAGGCCTTCTTAAGAAGTACCGGCACCGGAGGAGTCTTTGTAATGAAAGTGAAGGAACGGTCAGCATAAACTGTAATGATTACAGGAATGATGAGTCCGGCATCCTTAGCTGTTCTCTCATTGAACTCTTTAACGAACTGCGCGATGTTGATACCGTGCTGTCCAAGAGCTGGTCCTACCGGCGGCGCGGGTGTAGCTTTGCCTGCAGGGATCTGAAGTTTTACATAACCTGCAATTTTCTTAGCCATAACGGCCACCTCCCAAAATTAGTTTTATTTACTGTGCGCGATGCGCTTAACAGTCTTAGATCTTCTCGACCTGTGTGAAGTCGAGGTAAACAGGTGTCTCACGACCGAACATCGTAAGCTTAACCTTAACCTGCTGCTTCTCGTTGTTCATCTCTTCGACGACGCAGATAGAATCAGCAAACGGTCCGCTGATTACGCGGATTGTGCTTCCGACATCGTAATCAACCTCAGGTACCCAATCTGTATCGATGCCCATTGCTACCAGATCGCTGTCTGCGATAGGAAGGGGCTTGTTAGGGTTAGTTGATACGAATCCCGTAACGCCTCTTGTGTTTCTGATGAGGTACCAAAGTTCCTTATCAGCTGCGGACGGCTCTTCATCCTTACCGAGTGTATCGAATCCGCTTACGAACTTGATGAAGACGTAACCCGGATACTTCTTACGCTTGATAGGCTTCTTCTTGCCATCCTTGATCTCGATGATATCTTCTGTAGGAATGAAGATGTCCTGGATGATATCCTGCATTCCTCTGTTAGCGATAGTCTTCTCGAGCAAGGTCTTAACCTTGTTCTCATAGCCGGAGTATGTGTGAACTACGTACCACTTGGCTTCTTTCTCGTCAGCCATATTAGCCCTCACTTTCAGCGACAGTCTCTGCTGTCTCTACAGCCTCTGTCTCAGAACCCGCCTCAGTCTCAACAGCTTCTGTCTCGACTACGGGTGCTTCTGTTACAGCTGTAACGACGTCTGTAGCAACAGTTGCAGTAGGCTCAACCTCATCGTAGAAGTTGATCTTATCAAGAACCCAACGGCCGCCCAAAGAAATGAAACTAAGGAAAACGGCAAAGAAAGCGATAACTGCAAGTACTACGGCAGATGTATTCTTAAGCTTCTCCTTAGAAGGCCAGGATGACTTACGGAGTTCCTGACGAACTTCCTTAAATACCTGGGCCATCTTCTGGAAGACATTCTTTTTCTTTGACTTGTCAGCCATTACTTGGTCTCCTTGTGTACCGTATGCTTACGGCAGAAAGGGCAATACTTCTTAAGCTCAAGTCTTTCAGTAGTATTCTTCTTATTCTTATATGTCTGATAATTTCTTCTCTTGCACTCTTCGCATGCGAGTGTGAGCTTATCTCTGACATCAGCCTTAGCCATATACTAGCTCCTCCGTTTTTCTACACAATAAAAAAAGACCTTACGGCTCTTTTTGCTCGACAATTGTATCACGGCCTATTTACTTGTGTCAACGAGAAATTACCGTGAATTTTCAAGCTTTTGGAAAGAAGAGGCATCAGCCTCTTCTGCCTCTAAGCTCCTTCTCGATATCATCAGGTGTGATGCCCATATCTACCATGAGAACCAGCATGTGGTAGATAACGTCAGAGACCTCTTCGATAACCTCTGTCTTGGATCTCTTTGCAGCTGCGATAGCAGTCTCGACTGCCTCTTCGCCAAGCTTCTTGGCGATCTTCTCTGTGCCTGCCTCGAGCAGATAATTAGTATAAGAACCCTCCTGGGGATCCTTCTGTCTGTTTAATACAACATTGTAAAGCTCGCTAATGATGTCCATTCTATCTCTCCTTATATTGTTATTCTTTTTTATCAAGGTCCCAGTCTTCGAGATCTGTATAGAAGCAGGTCCTGTTTCCCGTGTGACATGCGGCTCCTGTCTGGTCGATCTTATAAAGCAGCGTATCCTTATCACAGTCGATAGAACACGATACTACCCTTTGTATATGACCTGAAGTCTCGCCCTTCTTCCACAGGGTGTTTCTCGACCTTGAGTAGTAGTGCATGTACCCGGTCTCGCACGTGAGGCGGAAAGACTCGTAGTTCATGTAAGCCATCATGAGGACTTCGCCATTCTCATAGTCCTGGCAGATAGCGGGGACCATGCCGTCAGAGTTCTTCTTCATGTGTGCCCACATATCAAGCGTCTTGGGTATCTGCCTTACGGGGATGCCTCTTCCCGCAAGATACTCCTTAAGGTCGCTTATCCTTATCTCACCGAAATGGAACAGCGAAGCTGCAAGTACCGCGTCCGCCTTGCCGTCCACGATACCATCGTAGAAATCTTCCATGGAACCTGCTCCGCCTGAAGCGATAACAGGAACCGATACGGCATCAGCGATCATGGCTGTGATAACGTTATCAAAGCCGGACTTCGTGCCGTCCTTATCCATGGATGTAAGAAGGATCTCGCCGGCACCTAAGGAAACAACTTCCTTCGCCCACCAAAGTGCATCGATGCCAGTAGGCTTCGTGCCTCCTGCGATAACTACTTCCCAGCCTGAAGGGAACTTGTCCTCCTGGCCTTCGCGTCTCTTTACATCGATAGCAACTACTATGCACTGAGCTCCGAACATCTCGGATGCCTTCTTAACGAATGAAGGATCCTTAACTGCTGCAGAGTTCAAAGATACCTTGTCTGCACCTGCATTCAGGATGGCGCGGATATCTTCAACTGTGCGGATACCGCCTCCGACCGTGAAAGGAATGAACACCTCATTAGCAACGCGCTCTACCATGTCGATAACTGTGTCACGAGCTTCGAGTGTTGCAGTTATATCAAGGAAGACAAGCTCATCTGCACCCGAGAGGTTATACTCCTTCGCACACTCGACAGGATCACCCGCATCTCTTAAGGATACGAAGTTAACTCCCTTTACAACTCTTCCGTCCTTGACATCAAGGCACGGGATTATACGTTTTGTAAGCATGCCTTAAGGTCTACCTTTCCTTCGTATATGGCCTTGCCGACGATGACGCCTGCGCAGCCTGAGGTCTTAACATTCATAATATCTTCGTTAGATCCGATACCGCCTGATGCGATTACATCGAGGCCTGTCTTCTCTACCATCTGCTTCGTGGACTCGACTGCTGGGCCTGTGAGCATTCCGTCTCTTGCGATATCCGTGAATACGACAGTCTTCGCGCCGATGGACTTCATGATCAGGCCGAACTCGACTGCATCGATGCCGGAGCCTGCGGTCCAACCATCTACTGCGACTTCGCCGTCCTTGGCATCGATTCCGATGGCAATCTTCTCTTCGTACATCTCGATAGCCTTCTCTGTAAACGCGCGGTCCTTAACAGCCGCTGTTCCGAGAACGCATCTTGATACGCCGTAATCCTCGATCCATCTTCTTAATGTATCCATATTACGGATGCCGCCGCCGGTATCTACCTTGAGACCGGTCTTCTCCGCGATGGCACGGATGATCTCGTGGTTCGTGGGAACTCCGGACTTAGCCGCATCGAGGTCTACCACGTGGATCCACTCCGCGCCGGCTTCCTTAAACAACCACGCCTGCTCAAGCGGATCGTCGTTATATACAGTGACCTTGTTGTAGTCACCTTTAAGAAGTCTTACGCACTTGCCTCCTAAGAGGTCTACTGCAGGGAGTATTATCACTTCTTTATCCTCCTTGCGAATCTTTCGAGAATCTGAAGTCCCGCTTCGCCGCTCTTCTCAGGGTGGAACTGCGTCGCGAAAATGTTTTCGCGCTCGAGGGCACACACGTACTTTATGCCGTACTCTGTGTAAGCCGCCGCGTCAGCAGAATCTTCCGGGTCACAGTAGAAAGAGTGTACAAAGTACACGTAGTCGCCGTCACGAAGAAGGCTGCCCTTAACATCCGTCAATTTATTCCAGCCGATCTGCGGAACCTTAAGTCCCTGGTCTACAGTCTTATCGGAAGGGAACTTCTTTACGCTTCCGGGAATGATACCGAGACCTTTGATGTTGCCGTCAGGACCTGCGCCCTCCTCCGACTCGGAAAGCATAAGCTGCATGCCGAGGCAGATGCCGAGCATGGGCTTACCCGATGCTGCGAATTCTTTTACGACAACATCGAGTCCTTTAGCGCGCAGTGCTTCCATGGCAGGCGCATACGCACCTACGCCGGGAAGGATCAACGCGTCTGCCCTTGATATGACAGCGGGATCATCCGTGATGACACATTCTCTGTGTATGTATTCGAGGGCTTTGCTGACCGAAGCCAGATTGCCCATCTTATAGTCAACTATGGCTATCACTTATAATCAGATTTCCTTGCCTGTAAGTCTTGAGTAGCACTCACGGTACTTCTCTGCAGTCTTGTTGATGATCTCCTCAGGGAGTGTCGGAGCAGGATATGTCTTATCCCAGTCAAGTGTCTCGAGCCACTCTCTTAAGAACTGCTTATCGAAGCTCTTCTGAGCGTGTCCGGGCTCGTAGTCAGCTGCATCCCAGAATCTTGAGGAGTCAGGTGTGAACATCTCGTCGCATACTGTGAGTACGCCGTCGATCTTACCGAACTCGAACTTTGTATCAGCGAGGATCAGTCCTTTTGTAAGAGCGAACTCGGATACCTTGTTATAAAGTGCGATGGAAGCATCGCGAAGTCCCTTGGCATCCTCTTCACCGATGAGGTCAACGAGCTGCTCGTATGTGATGTTGATATCGTGACCGCTCTCTTCCTTAGTGGAAGGTGTGAACAAAGGCTCGGGGAGCTTATCGCCCTGTACCATGCCCTCAGGCATCTTGATGCCGCCGACAGTGCCGTTAGCCTTGTACTCCTTAAGCGCGGAGCCCTCGAGGTAACCTCTTACGATGCACTCTGCAGGAAGCATCTGAGCCTTCTTAACGAGCATGGATCTTCCCTCGAGCTCTTCCTTATACTTATCGAATCCCATAGGGTACTTCGATACATCTGTTGTAATGACATGGTTCGGGATGATGTCCTTTGTGAAGTCAAACCAGAACGCAGAGATAGAAGACAGAACCTTACCCTTGTCTGGGATCAGCTCGTCGAAGACTACATCGAAAGCTGAGATTCTGTCTGTAACGATAAGGAGCAGACTGTCGCCCAAGTCATAGATGTTTCTTACCTTACCCTTGGCAAGCACCGGCTGCTCAATAAAATCAGTATCCTTAATAAGCATATTCATATCCTCCGAATTAATTATAAGCTTCCTTTGGTGGAGATTATCTGACCTTCGAATCTCGGGTCGATCTCCGTTGCCTGTCTCAGGGCTCTAGCCAAAGCCTTGAACATGGCCTCTGCCTTGTGGTGATCATTCGTGCCGTACGGCGCACCGATGTGCAGAGTGATACCGGCATTATACGCGAAAGATCTCATAAATTCCTCTACAAGCTGAGTATCCATCTGACCCATCATGTCGCCCTTGAACTCGCAAGTATATACGATAAAGGGTCTGCCTGAGATATCGATGACTGCCTCGCCGAGAGCCTCATCCATAGGGATCCTTGCTTCGCCGTATCTTCTGATGCCGACCTTATCACCCAGAGCCTTAGCTACTGCCTGACCCAGAACGATGCCGACATCTTCGACAGAGTGGTGTGCATCGACCTCGAGATCACCCTTGCAGGAGATCTTCATGTCGATACCGGAGTGCTTGGACAAAGCCGTAAGCATGTGATCGAAGAATCCGATGCCTGTGGCAATCTCGTTCTCGCCCTTGCCGTCAAGGTCGATCAGAACGGTGATATCGGTCTCTTTTGTCTTACGTGTGATCTCAGCTGTTCTTGGCATTTGTGACCTCCTCCTTGACCGCAGCGATAAACTTCTCCATCTCTTCCCTCGAACCTATGGTGATACGAAGTCTGTCGTTTATCCCTGAAGTCTTGAAATACCTTACAAGTATACCCTTGCTTCTAAGATTTTTATATAAAGTTTCTGCGTCAATTTCCGTCGGCGGCTTCGCGAAAACAAAATTCGCGGAAGACTTCGGCAGCGAGAACCCAAGCTTCTTTAACTCTTCTGAAGTGTAGTTTCTCGTCTCGATGATACCCGCGATGCACTTCTTGTGATAAGCCTCATCTCTAATGGCAGCAGCAGCGATAGTCTGTGCGAGTCTGTCGACAGGATAGGAATTGAAAGAATCCTTCGCGCGGTTCAAGCCCTCGATCAGCTCCTCGGAAGCGATCGCATAACCGATTCTCAATCCTGCAAGGCTGTAGGACTTCGAACATGTTCTTACGACCACGAGGTTCGGACACTCGGGCAGAATGCTTACCGCCGTCTCATACGGATCGGAGAATTCAGCATAAGCCTCATCGATGATGACAACAGAGTCGGGGCTTCCCTTACATATCTTCTTGATGTCCTCGACGCTAATAGATCTTGATGTCGGTGCATTCGGGTTCGCGATGACTATACCGCAGTTAGGAATGCCGATATAGTCGTCAGCATCAAGTCTCAAATCTTCCTTCAAAGGCACCTTTATGATGCGCACATCGTAGAACCTTGAGAACACGGGGTAGAAGCTGTACGAGAACTCCGGGGTGAGAACGGGCAGAGCAGAGATGCTCTCCTTTTCGAAAAAGGTCTGGAAGCAAAGTGCTAGGACCTCGTCAGAACCGTTGCCCGCGAAGACCTGCTTGGGGCTGACGCCCTCCTTGTCCGCGACCGCCTCGATGAACTCTTGGGAATTCGTGTTGGGGTACAGCCTCAAGTCCGCGATGTCGTATGTGCGCAGGATAACGCGTGCCATCGGCGTCGGCGGGAACGGATTCTCGTTCGTATTGAGCTTTATGACCTTCTCCCCCTTCTTGGGCTGCTCGCCCGCGACGTAGGGTTCGATCTCATTTATCTTCTTGTTCCAAAACTCACTCATCTTATGCCTCAAATCTTGATTCTATGGAAGCGGCGTGGCAGTCGAGCCCCTCGCTTCTGGCAAACTTAGCTACATCCTTATATACATCTTTTAAAGATTCTTCATTGTAGTTAATAACGCTCATCTTCTTGTAGAAGTCTCCTGTGTTAAGAGGAGAGAAGAATCTTGCTGTACCGCTCGTGGGCAGCGTATGGTTCGGGCCTGCGAAGTAATCTCCCAAAGGCTCCGGGGAGTAGTTACCCATGAATACAGCGCCTGCGTTGTTGATCTTATCGAGAGCAGCATCGGGATCAGCGACGCACAGCTCAAGGTGCTCGGGAGCAAGCTCCTCAGAGAAAGCGATAGCCGTATCTACGGAATCAACGCTTATGACGGAGCAGTAATTTGCCATGGAGCCTTCAAGCTGAGCCTGACGGTTCGCCTCATCCGATCTTCTGTCTGCTGCTTCCCAGATCTTGCGTGCGAGGTCGTCGCCTACTGCAAGAACGATCGCGGAAGCGAGCTTGTCGTGCTCTGCCTGTGCGAGCATGTCTGCCGCAACGAACTCGGGGTTACTCGACTCATCTGCGATGATGATTACCTCGGAAGGTCCTGCGAACATATCGATGTCGACCTGACCGAACACGAGTCTCTTCGCTGTATTAACGAAGATGTTTCCGGGGCCGCAGATCTTATCTACTCTCGGGATAGTCTGTGTTCCGTAAGCCATGGCTGCGATAGCCTGTGAGCCTCCGACCTTATAGATCTCTGTCGCACCTGCGATGTCTGCTGCTGCGAGGATAACGGGAGCGATACTGCCGTCAGCTCTCGGCGGTGTGCAGAACACGATACGGGGAACGCCTGCTACTGAAGCGGGGATAACATCCATGAGAACCGTGGACGGCAGCGGAGCCGTACCTCCCGGAACGTAAACTCCTGCGACAGTGATGGGACGGACGCGGACACCGATCTTGGAGCCCTTGGCTGTATCCATCATGAAGCCCTCTTCTTTCTGCTGCTCGTGGAAGACTCTGATGTTCTCCGCAGCTGTCTTCATAATGCGAAGAAGCTCGGGATCTTCCTTCTCGAGAGAAGCGTAGGCGCTCTTGATCTCGTCTGCCGTGACTCTCATCGTCTCGGCAGTGAGCTCAGCCTTATCGAATATCTTCGTGTACTCGAGTACAGCCTCGTCGCCTCTTGTCTTTATGTCATCGATAACACCCTGGACAGTCGTGATGACCGGACCTAAGTCCATCTTGCCTCTGGCGCCAAGCTCATCGCAGACTTCCTTGAGGTTATCCTTTGTTCCGTTTACAAACTTACATTTCATAACAGTGCCACCTGTTCCTTGATCTTTTCTACCATCGGCTTGATTTCCGATGACTTCATCTTCATGGAGACGCGATTTACAACAACGCGTGCGGAGATATCCGCTACTGTCTCGATAACGTCGAGTCCGTTCTCCTTCAAAGTCCTTCCGGACTCTACAATATCTACTATACAATCAGCCAGGCCGATAAGGGGAGCCAATTCGATGGAACCGTTGAGCTTAATGATCTCCACGCTCTCCTTCTTTACACCCTCGAAGTAAGCTCTCGTGATATTAGGATACTTCGTCGCGATCCTCTTGTTCGGGATCAGGTCGAGCTTGCCGTCCTTAAGGTCGACAGGACCTGCGACACACATACGGCACTTGCCGAAGCCCAAGTCTGCAACCTCATAGAGGTCTCTTCCCTCTTCAAGGAGCGTATCCTTACCAACAAAGCCGATATCCGCAGCGCCGTACTCTACATATGTAGGCACGTCTGCAGGCTTGGCCATGATGAATCTTAATCCAGCCTTCTCATCCTCGAGGATGAGCTTTCTTGACTCGTCCTTAGCAGCGGTGCAGTCGTAGCCCGCATTCTCGAGAAGCATTATAGCCTTCTCGGCAAGTCTTCCTTTTGATAAAGCTATCGTCAGCATTCTTTACTCCCCCTCTACGAAAAGCACCTTAGTTATACCCTGCTTCTTGGCATATTCATTAAGTGCATCCTTACTCTTACCTGTAGTGTCGAGTATGACAGACTGTCCTTCTTCACGAAGCTTTGCTGCCTGCTCGTAAGCCTTGCCTCTGAAGCCGTCCTTGAATCCTATGATGGCATCACACGGCTTCTCATCCATGGACACGCCCTGTCTTAACAGCGCTGTCAAAGTGAGTGTAAGGCTCAAGGAGAATCCTACGCAGCCCATCTGTCTTCCGAATACTGCGACCGTGTTGTCGTAACGACCGCCGGAGATGATCGGGAAGCCGACCTCATATGTATATCCCTTAAATACAACACCCGTATAGTAATCAACAGATCCGCCGAGGAGACCTGAATCGACTGATACATACTTGAGGAATCCCTGCTCGTCGAGAGCATCGAGGATATCATTGAGATTGTCGAGAGCTTCGATGGACTCCTTCTCTGTTACCTTAGCTCTGAATGCATCGATGATGTCGTATGTACCCTGAGCGTCGGGGAGCATGAGCAGCAGATCCTTCTGGTCTGCATTCAGGCCGAGCTGATCGCAAGTCTTCTCGATAGTGACTGTATCGCGGCTCGTGATCGCATTTCTGATAGCATCCTTGTTCGCATCATCAAGGCCCAACTGCTTAGCGATGCCGTCAAACAGTCTTACCTGACCTACAGAGATCTGAAGATCCTTGATGCCTGCGGACAGAGCGGACTTGATGGCAAGTGCGATAACCTCTGCATCTGCATCAGCGCCGTCTGCACCCATGAGCTCGACGCCTGCCTGTGTGAACTCGTTCTGCTTTCCTCCGCCGGAATCAGCGAATCTGAACATATTCTCGATATAGCAAAGTCGAAGAGGCAGTGAAGCGGGATCGAAGTCCTTGATACCTGCCGCATATCTTGCTGCAGGGATGGTGCCGTCATAACGAAGAGCCAGAAGTCTGCCCTTCTGATCAGTCATCTTATAAAGATTCTGCTCCGGAACGAATCCCGGGCGGCTGTATATATCAAGATACTCGATGCCGGGTGTCTCGATCTGCCTGTAACCATGCAGTCTGTAGAGCTCCTCGAGTTCCTTCTCAGTCTTTTTCTTAAAGGCACAGATACCGGGCAGTGTGTCCGTGAATCCGTCTGCTGTGTAAAACTTAGCGTCGATCATAAGTCTTTTCCTTTCTGTTTTACTTTAGCGCACTAAAGCACTAAAGTACCCGAGCATTATACTAACGCCACTAATATTTGTCAATCGTACAATAACAGGTATGAGCCCATCATTATAGCAAAGAACAGGATAACGACAGCTATCATGATCGCGAACCTTATACTTAAGTCATTACCGTGTTCTCCTATAATCACCGGTCTCTCGAGATAATGACCCGTATAGCAGCCTCTATACTCCTCAGGCTTCAGAAAGAACAGATAACACCATTTTCTGTCTTCTTTCTTGCCCACTATATAGGCCGGAACGCGAAATGACATCTCCTTCTTTATCGTCTTTAAGACTTTAAGCGGAAGCTTAACTTTCATTGTCTGCGTCTTGATGGCCATATGAAGGTCATAATTCCTCATTATCGGATTAACGAGATTGCCCTTGAAATACAGCTTCCAAAGAAGCCTGTTATCCAGCATGTCCTTACAATCCGGCGATGTCGTTATATATTTAAATGCATACGCAGCTTCACCGACCGAATCCTTTATATTCGGGTGAAAGAACGGCATCAGCATCCCGTAAAGATTGATCGAAACCTTACTTAGAAAATCCGCAAGCTTCTTATACTCCTCGGGCTTCTCCTTCTTCATGAGTTTGTCGAGCTCGGGGTATTTGCCTTCTTCGTATCGGAACGGCACCCTCGACCTTAGGTCTATCGCATACTTGGGCTTCTCATTGACCTTAGCTCCCGTATTGACAATAAAAGGCCTCATACCGCTTCCGTTAGCAATTGCAAACAGAGTCTCAACAGGAAAACACTTTTCGTTAATCAAGTCTTCAAGTCTGATATAGAAGTGCAAGTCGATGCGCAAGGAGATTACAAGCGGAGAAGTAAAGAAGAACTGCCAAATCACTTTCTGATCTATAAACTCGCTGTCCAAGATAAGCTTAGCGATCCTTAAGCCGTTACCCCTGCCGTCTTTCTCTTCGCCCGGCATCACGCGCTTACTTAAGTCGAGAATGATCTTATTATCATCAAGAAACTTCTTAATCTTTCTTGTCTTGGGGCTGTCGGGAACAGCAAAGCCCGTCGCGAAAGATATCATCCCCGCGCGTTCACTTACTTCTTCAAACGAATAGTCCTTGATAACGGAAGAGTCTATGGATTCGAAGTCAAACTCACGGTCTTCCACATATTGAGGTTCAGAAGCTTTATTTCCCGCGAATCTCGGGTCAAGTTCAGGCAGCGTTGAAGGCGGAGTCGGGTACAAAGGCTTCCCGTCCTTATCGAGGAACTTAACTCCGAACGATCCGTCCGGCCTTTTGTCCGTGATCACTATCTGCTCGTCAGACACACCTAAGCGTTCGAAGTTCGCCGCGAACTTACAGGCAGCCTTGTATGCTCCGTTTATCTTCTTGAATCCCTCTTCGTCGTCTTCAGGGCCGTGTTCTTTAACAAGCTTCGAATAAGCCTTGCGGATCTTGGAAGTATCCGTCGTCGCCGGTATACCCAGAATATCCCAGAAGATCTCCGGCATATCAGTACTCCAAAGTATCGAGCAGATCCGACAAAGCCTTATAGGACTGCTGCACCTTGATGGGATCTCTTCGCTCTAGGCTTCCGCGGAAAACCATTATCGCCCTTTGAAGTGCGAACCTCTGGTCCTCGAAAGACTCCTCATACACACGCTCGGCACGCGCGATGAGAGCTCTGTACTTCTCGTCTTCGAGAGAAACGAGCATCGCCTCTTCCATCTTATGACGCATCTGCTCTACCTCGTCCTCTGTAAGGACGCTGCTGTTGCTTCTGAAAGCCTTCGTCTTCGCAAGTCCGTCTGCCGTGAAGACATCCACTATGAGGATGCCGTTGATATCGTATGTCATCTTAACATCGCATATCTTCGCTCCGAATCTTGTGGGAGGGCAAGTGATATCGAGATCTCCCAAGAACAGATTCTTGTCAGGGTGTATGCTCTCTCCCTGATAGACGCGAAGCAAAATCTTTGTCTGATTGTCGCTTGCCGCTGAATAAGGTTTTGTGATGGATGACGGCAGCGTGGTATTTCTCGGAATGATGGAACTCATCATCTGTGAGCCGTCATTTAAGATGTCGTTATTGACTGCGATGCCAAGCGTGAAAGGACATATATCCGTAAGGATGACGTCCTTAAGATCTTTATTCTTCATCGCAGCATATATACCCGCGCCCTCAGCGATGGCGATGTCGGGATCAATGGAAGTATCGGGTGTAATGCCCGTTATCTGTCTTATGAACTCTCTTACCGTAGGCATCTTGCATGAGCCTCCGACGAGAATGATCCTGTCTAAGCTCTCGAGTTTCTTGCGGCTGTCGTGTATCGCCTTGCGGACAGGCTCCCTTATACCCTCGAAGATGGGCTTGCTTATGGAGATGAGTTCCTTGTTCGTAAGGGTGAGAACATACTTCTTCGTCTCGAGCGGAACTTCCATCATGACCATCGGCATATCCGTCAATGCGATCTTCGCGCGCTCGGACGCTCTGTAGATAACCGCCTTCTGTGCAGGACTTAACGTATCGTAATCAAGTTCATTCTTCTTACAGAAGTCTCTCGCGATAGCTTCGTTGAAGTCCTTGCCGCCGAGCTTGTTATTACCTGCTACGGCTAAGATCTCGATTATGTTCTCGAACACATCGACAACTGATACATCGAGAGTTCCGCCGCCGAAGTCGATGACCATATATGTGCCGTCTTCGTATCCGTTCTTATCAAGATAGGCAAGTGCTGCCGCAGACGGCTCGTTTATAAGTCTTTCCACTTTAAGGCCTGACAGATCTGCCGCTACTCTCGTTGCTCTTCTCGAGTTATCGTCAAAGTAAGCGGGCACACTTATGATCGCCTCTTCTACTTCTTCGCCAAGGAAAGCCTCGCTGTCCGCCTTTATCTTTTTCAGGATAAGAGAAGACAATTCCTCAGGTGTGTACTTAACACCATTAAGGACCACATCCTGTCTTTGTCCCATACTGCGCTTGAATTCAGATGCCGATACTTCAGGGTGTGAGATAAGTCTGTCTTTCGCAGCTTCGCCGACGAGGATCTTCCCGTCCTCATCTATACTCACGGCAGAAGGAGTTATGTACGAATCAAGCGAGTTCTTGATCCTTACCGTCTGTCCGTCTTTATACACCACAGCCAGGCTGTTGGTGGTTCCCAGATCAATACCGATCTTCGCCACAAAAGACTCCCTTTGTTTTATTTATGATAGTTCTCGCCGGAGTTAATCTTAAATCCGCGATATATCTGCTCCAATATTATAAGCCTTGTCATGGTGTGCGTCATAGTGTGCTTACCAAGGCAAAGTCTTAAGTTCGCTCTGTCTGTAACCTGCTTGTCTATCCCGTTGCTTCCGCCTATGACTACAGTGAGGCTTCCGCCGCCTCTTTCCATAGAAGATATCAGCGCCTCCGAGATCTGCTCGGACGTCATCTCCTTGCCGTGAAGGTCGATGGCCCAGACCTGCTCGCCGGGCTTTATCTTAGAGAGTATCCTCTCGCCTTCCTGTGCGAGTGCGCGGTCCATAGGGATATAATCGGGACTCGCCTCCACCTCAATGATCTGCGTCTTACAGTATTTGCTTAAGCGCTTAACATACTCCTCGACACCTTCGACTAGCCACTTCTCTCGGATCTTGCCGGGACATATCAACGTGAGCTTCATATCAGAAACAAAGCGCGGACGTAGGCTCGTAACGGTTCGCTACCGTAAGCTCGTAGTCCTTGCCCTTCTTGAACTTATGCGAGGACAGATAGTCGCAGACTGTCTTCTCCGCCTTTTCGTGCGTGTTGTTGTTCTCGGAAAGGTGTCCGAGTATGAATTTTCTCGTGCCGCTGTCTATGAGAAGCTTTATCGTCTCTGCGCAGTCGTCGTTGCTCAAGTGTCCGCCGTCACCGGCGATCCTCGCCTTGAGGTCCTCGGGATAATCTCCGTAGACGAGCATCCTTCTGTCGTAGTTGGACTCGATAAGTATCGCATCTATGCCCTTGGCTGCAGCGAGGATGTCCTCGGTAACGTAGCCCATGTCCGTCATTACCATGCACGTCTTGTCCTCAGCGAAAATCTTATAACAGCAAGATCCCGCCGCATCGTGGGGCGTGCTTATGGCTACTACGCTAAGCCCGGGCACGATCTTTGTCTTCTTTCCGGGAACGATGACGATGTCGGGTGTCTCAGTGTGCGGCTTCGTGAACCTTCTTTGTATGCCTCTGAAGGTCTGCTCCGTAGCATAAAGCTTACTCGGATACTTACGTATAAATACATCGAGGCCGTTAACATGGTCTGAATGTGAATGTGTGATAAACACTGCGTCGATGTCCTCGGGGGACGTGCCGACTTCTCTAAGTGCATTAACGATAGCCTTGCAGTTCCAGCCGGCATCTATAAGGATATTAGCGTTGTCAGTACGGATCAGCGTAGCATTGCCGCTGCTTCCGGAGAATAAAGGGACAAGCTCCATATTAAGCCTCTTTGTCCACGAAATATCCGGTACTCTCAGTAACTTCGATATCTGCTCCGAGGGACTTTAACTTCTCAACGATCTTCTCGTAACCTCTGTCGATCCTTCTTGCCTCATCGATATAAGATGTACCCTCGGCAGAAAGTGCCGCGCAGACAAGAGCTGCACCTGCACGAAGATCAGTAGCCCTTACCTGAGCCGCATTGAATTTCTCGATTCCGTTAATAAGTGCGAAGTGTCCGAATATGCTGACATTGGCACCCATACGGGCAAGTTCGGGAATGTACTGATATCTGTTCTCCCAGACATCCTCATCCATCTTGCTCTGGCCTTTTGACAGGCAAAGAAGAACTACAGTCTGAGGCTGAAGGTCTGTCGGGAAGCCGGGGTAAGGCGCCGTCTTGACGTTCGTTCCCCAAATCTCCTCATCAGGATCCTTATATACTCTTAAGAAGTCGTCTCCCTCTTCGATGATGTATCCCATCTCTCGCATCTTGGAGGAGAGAGGATCCATATGTGTAGGGATGATGTTATGTATGGTGACATCGCCGCCTGTAACTGCAGCAGCGATCATGTATGTTCCCGTCTCGATCTGATCGGGGATGATGGAATATGTGAAGTTACCGGGAAGTGAAGGAACACCGACGATATTTATCGTATCGGTACCTGCTCCCTTGATCTTCGCACCCATTGAGTTCAAGAAGTTAGCAACGTCAACGATGTGAGGCTCCTTAGCCGCATTGACGATAGTAGTCTTGCCCTGAGCCTTGGCAGCTGCGAGCATAACATTGATGGTCGCGCCTACGCTTACGATATCGAGGAAGATCTTTGCTCCTCTTAAAGGATCAGCGTGAAGAGAGATAACTCCGCCGTTAAGATTTCTGTAGTCTGCACCCCTCGCACCCATCTGTCTGAACGCCTTAAGGTGAAGGTCTATAGGGCGCTGACCGAAGTCACATCCTCCCGGCATACGAAGGGATGCCTTACCGCATCTTCCGAGCAAAGCTCCGAGAAGATAATAGGATGCTCTTATCTTGGATACTGACGGGCTTGTTGCCTCATATGTATTGATGCCTCTGGGGTCGATCTGCAAAGTGACGGAACCGTCATGGCTCAGACTTGTATCGATCTTGGCACCCAGGGATTCGCATATCTTTACCATTACATGAACGTCAGAAATGTCAGGAACATTCTCCAATGTGCATGTTCCATCGATCATCATAGCTGCAGCAAGGATGCCCAATACGGCATTCTTACTTCCGCTTACGTTAACATGTCCCTTAAGGGGCTTTCCGCCCGTTATCTTAAAAGAATATGAATCCAATTATTACTTTCCTTCCGTTTCGTCCAGGATCTGCCTTACGGCGGACTGGATTTGCGCCTCATTATTATCTTCGGAAGACTCCGTTAAGTCAAGGAAAAGACTGCCTTTTCTCTTCTTCCTGGGCGCTGATTTCTTAACCTGTGTATTCTCGGGATGTACTGTTACAGCCTGCTTTCTGGACTCTTCGGGAGTCGGCTCCTGTGCTCTTACGGGAACGGCTCTCGGCAGGATCTGCTGAGTAAGGATGGCCTTGGCTTCCTCACGTCTCTCCCTGTCTTCTCTTGCGGCTCTTTCTTCTTCCGTCTCCTCAGGCTCTTCGGGGACTTCGGGGAGCTCGGGCTCCATCTGCTCCTCAAGTCCTTCGAGATCAGAAATCTCTATCTTCTTGATAACCGGTGCCGGTATGACTTCGGCATCTGCCTTAGGCTCGAGGATATCCTCAAGATCATCGTCCTCTTCGGGTATATTGCCCTCTGTCGGAAGAACGATGCCCTCATCGATCATGTCGGGCTCGATATATGTAAGCTCATCAACGAGATCTGCATAACGCTCATCGCCTAAAGCCTTAAGAAGATCTACCATCTTCTGCTCTCTGGCTCTCGTCTCACCGACGGGGATCTGGTCGAACTCATCAGCGAGGCCTTCGATGTCCTCATATCCCATGGAACGGGCTGCTTCCATAGCCTGAAGTGCCATGAACTCAGCTGCGGACTTGAAGTAAGGCTTCTCACTTATGATGCCTGTCTTGGCATCCTCATAGATATTCTCGAATACAGAACCTGCGATAGGAAGGAGAACCGTGAACGATGAACCGTTATAAAGCTCAGATGCAACGCTTATCGTTCCCTCATGCATGTCGACGATATCCTTAACAATGGACAAGCCGATTCCGGAACCGCCTGTATCACGGGAACCTGAATTATCAACTCTGAAGAATCTCTCGAACAGATAATCGATATCCTTCTCCGGAACACCTCTTCCGTTATCAGATACTTCGATACTGATTCTGTCGCCTACAGCAGATACCGTTACATCTACTCTGTCAGCCGCTGTCTTACCGTCATAAGAGATGTACTTGATCGCATTGGTAAGAAGGTTGATAACAACTCTCATTACAAGATTATCGTTACCGTAAACGAGCGGATAGTACATATCCTCAGGGATCTTGATATCTACCTTGTCTCTTCCGGGATACTCAGAGATCGAAGCTACTGCACGGTTGATGATCTCTCCGATATCCACGATAGTCATGGGAACTCTGTCCTGACACATCGAGAGTGTAAGGAAGTCCTGAACGATATCCTGCATTCTTACTGCGTTGGTAACAACACGCGTACCCCATGTCTTGATCTGATCGTAGCTAGGCATGTTATCGGGAGTTATGTTGTTGATGAACAGCTCAGATGCACGGATAACTGTAAGCGGAGTCTTGAGCTCGTGAGATACATTGGCAGCCAGATCCTTCTGACGTCTCTCGTCATCCTTGATCTGGGTAATGTCATCTACGATAACGATATCAAGTCTTGTCTGATCATAGATCTTATGAAGGATCTTGATCTCGAAGATCTTATTGTCGTTATTGTAGTTAACTCTGATAGCTGAATCAGTGTTGTCTATATTTAATAAATAATCCGATTTAAGATGATTGCCCTGCTCGAACTTATCAAGGAATGCATCCATAGTGGGAGGAACAGCGCTTCCGTCTAAGAATCCGTCCATAAGCTCGATTGTCTTGTTGTTATAGACAATACCGGTTGCATCGTAAGTGATGACACCGAGACTTACATTATCGATGATGGAAGATCTGACCTGACCCTGATACTCGAGCTTGTCGATTATCTGCTTGACCTGTTCGTCAGCGTTGTGATTGTAGACATTATTGCCGACGATATACCCGACGGCGAGTCCTGCGAATACCAGGATACAAACACCGACAACGCACAGCGCGAAATGCGATGTGATAAAGGTAATCATTAACTAATCTCTCAGTCGAATTCCTTCGGGAAATAGTAACCCGATCCGCGTCTTGTGAGGATGTACTTGTAGTTAGGCTGGTTAGGCTCTATCTTCTTTCTCGTTCTTCTTACGGTAACGTCAACTGTACGCACGTCACCTGAGAAAGCATAGTTCCATACCTTCGAAAGAAGTTCGTCTCTTGTGCATACGCGGCCTGCGTTCTGCTCAAGATACTGAACAAGCTTAAATTCATTGGAAGTAAGGTCGCAGCTCTCGCCGTTAACGAGGACCTGCATTGCATCGTAATCGATTACGAGCTCGCCGTCACAATATGTGTGCTTGGCATTATCTGACTTGGGATCGCCGGAAGAACGAGTTGATCTCTTAAGAAGAGCCTTAACACGCTCTACAAGGAGCGTAGGATCGAAAGGCTTGGGCATATAGTCATCTGCACCTCTTCTCAAGGCCTCGATCTCATATACAGTAAGCATTCCCTTAGCTGTAAGGAAAAGGATCGGAATATCGTATCCTTCCTTTCTCAAGTCTTCTGTAAACTGAAGACCGTTATAGTTAGGCATCATCCAGTCAAGGATAATAAGATCGGGGGACTTCTCCTGTGCCATCTTATAGCCTTCTGTGGCATCTGTGGATGATATAGTCTCAAAGCCGAAGCTTCCCAAAACGTCTGAAACCGATGAAACTATCTGCGGCTCATCGTCAACGATTAAGATCTTTTCCATATTAGTCCGTCTCTCCCGAAAATTTGTAACATTACAATTTATATTAGCAATAAAGTATTTATGTGGCAAACACATTTCAAGGAAATTTCAGGCAAAAAAGAAGCCTCATGCGTTTAGCGCATGAGGCTTCATATAAACCGGCAGCAACCTATCTTCCCAGGCCGTCGCCAGCCAAGTATTGTCGGCACACGCGAGCTTAACTTCTGTGTTCGGAATGGGAACAGGTGTGGCCTCGCGGTAATAACCACCGG
>JAEEGF011765041.1_pt1 | contig 21187 bp, 21 predicted proteins | sample 9134171 | NCBI WGS metagenome assembly JAEEGF01 (sample SAMN16246542, study PRJNA631951) | gut metagenome | biome: gut microbiome; feature: rumen; material: AP-attached | host: Bos | place: Iran: Karaj | collected 2018-10 | reverse complement strand
AAATATCCTTCATTTTTGGAATATACGGCATCATTTTCGGTGCCTGCGCAATAATGTTACTGTCAATATTTACAACCGAATATCCTTTTTCCTTCACAAGATTTAAGACATGTTTTAAAAGAGCCGTAGAATCTATGTTTTTGTATTTAGGGTCTGTGTCCGGGAAAAGAGTTCCTATATCATCAAGAGCCAAAGCGCCCAATATAGCATCTATCATTGCATGTATCAAAACATCCGCATCCGAATGACCTAAAAGACCTTTTTCATGGGTAATTTTTATTCCGCCTATTATCAGGTCTCTGCCTTTTATTAGCTGATGAATATCATAACCGATACCGATTCTGTACATGTTTAAAACCTCATTTTTTTAGATTATAGCATATTTTAACACATATGCTATAATAATTTACAAGAAAAGGTTTTTTATGCCATACAATGCTTTTGTAAAACGACAAATACAAACACAAACAACCGCACCTCAGCCGGCTTATGATAATTATGTTGAGGGGCTGCCTTTTTACTATTATTTTGATTTTCGGTTTTGTGTTTTTCTCATTATCCTCGGAGTAATCGTGGGTATTTTGCAATTTATCATAGCGGGAGGCCTTTTTGCTCTTCCGTTTTTGAAGAAAAAATTTATTTGCATAAAGTGTAAACACGAATTTCACAGGTTTTCAAACCCTCATTCATGTCCGTTTTGCAAAGGTATGGTTGTCTCTGAACAAGATTATTATGAAAAATATCAAAATCTTGAAAACATGTCCCGCGGACGTATTATTGACTAAATTTTCATAACAAATTTTTCAACAGCTTTGACAAAACCGTCATTTTCAACGGTATCTGTAATATAGTCAGCGTGTTTTTTTAATTCTTCCGTTCCGTTGCCCATAGCAACTCCGACACCACCTGATTGTACCAAATCTATATCATTATCCTGATCTCCGATAGTTAAAACTTCATCCCTTTTTATTCCCCACAAGTCACATAAAAATTTGACACCAAGTGACTTTTTAGCTTCAGGAGAACCGATTTCACAGTAGTACGGAGTTGATTTTACTATATACAAATCCGGATATTTTTTCTTTAATATTTTAACCCAGGAAGATACCCTGCCAGCATCTTTTATATCTATCGCCAAAATTTTATTTACATTATCTATCTTCAAATCATCAAAGGAACAAACCGTATATTCTATATGCTTGCCGTCGACATAATATTTGATTATCTCGTTATCGTTTTCGACATACAATTTGTCATCAATGTATAAATTTATATGAACGTTATTTTCTCTTGCCCAGACTATTATTTCTTTTGCATAATCCGGATTGAGATTTTTGCGGTAAAGGGTTTTGCCGTCGCAGTCTTTAACAAGCCCGCCCTGATACGAAATTAACGGGGTATCAAGCTCCAAATCTTTTGCAACATGGATTGCAGATGAGTGCATCCTGCCTGTTACAAGAACAATTTTAATTCCTGCAGCTTTCAATTTATTTATACAGTTTCTGACTGCAGGTGAAAATTGACCTTTCCAATCGGCAATTGTTCCGTCAATATCTGTTGCAATCATCTTTATCATAACTCTTTACCTGAAATTTTTGTATTTAGAATCTGAAATCCCTTTCGCCTTTTTCAATTTTTTCAAGATTTTCTTCTACAATACATTCTACTTTTTTATTACTAAGCGTTTGCAGCTCTTTTTGTATGAGAGCTTCTCCGATTTTTTTCGTTTCCTCGGAAGCATAATCTTCCAAATATTCTTTTAATGTCATTATAGCATTCGGATGGCAGAAATTGTGAATTTGCTGATCTTTGCAGATTTCCATAAACCTGTCACCAACCCTGCCTTCACGGTAACATGCAGTACAAAAACTCGGCACATAACCAAGCTCCATAAGCCATCTTATTACCTCATCCAAAGTTCTTCTGTCTTCAACATCAAACTGTGCCGTGTCTTCTTCCGATTCATCTTCGGGATGAGCATATCCGCCAACACTTGTTTTTGAAGCACCGCTAATTTGTGAAACGCCAAGCTCCAATACACGTTCTCTGCATTTTTTTGATTCTCTTGTTGAGATAATCATTCCTGTATACGGAACGGAAATTCTGATACAAGCAACAATTTTTGCAAACATATCATCATCTATTCCGTTTTCAAAAGCCGAAGGATCTATATCGTCAGCACGCCTTATACGAGGAACCGATATCGTATGAGGTCCGACTCCAAAGACGGCCTCCAGGTGCTCAGCGTGCATTAACAGTGCTGAAAATTCGTATTTATAAGTTGATAAACCAAACAAAACACCCAATCCGACATCATCAATTCCGCCTGTCATGGCTCTGTCCATAGCTTCTGTATGGTATGCATAATTATGTTTTGGTCCGGTCGGATGAAGTTTTTCATAACGCTCTTTATCATACGTTTCCTGGAAAAGAATATATGTCCCGATTCCTGCTTCCTTTAATTTGCGGTAATTTTCAACGGTTGTTGCCGCAATATTGACATTTGCCCTGCGAATTGCACCGTTTTTGTGATGGATAGAATATATTGTTTTCAAAGATTCCAGAACATATTCTATCGGATTATTAACAGGATCTTCTCCCGTTTCTATTGCAAGGCGTTTATGCCCCATATCCTGAAGCGCAATGACTTCTTCTCTGATTTCTTCTTGTGTCATTTTCTTGCGCGGAATATGAGTGTTTTTAGCGTGATACGGACAATATACACAGCCGTTCACACAATAATTTGACAGATACAAAGGTGCAAACAGCACAATTCTGTTTCCGTAATAATCTTCTTTTATTTTTTTTGCAAGCTGAAAAATTTCCTTGTTTTTCTCTTCAATATCACATGCTAATAAAACTGCAGCTTCTCTGTGAGTTAAACCTTTGCCCAAACGAGCTTTTTGAATAATTTTATCTATTAATTCTGCATTGTTTTTATTTTCTTCACCATATTTTACGGAAGCTAAAACCTCCTGATGCTCTATAAACTCTTCGGCTTTGTTTGCTTTAGGATTATACATCTCATCCTCCTGATACCAACACCATGGTATCACAAATAAAATAAAAAAACGGCTTATAAAAAGCCGTTCTTTATTTTATATTTTTAACAAATTATTTTACTGCTTTATCTGCAAATTTTTTAGCACCTTTATTGGCAGAATTGTCTGCCCAAGAACCAAAAATACGTCCGGCAATTGCACCAACTGCCATATTGACTGCAATTCCTATTACAGAATATCTTTTGTTTTCTTTAATTGCAAGATTTACCGCTTTCAAAGCAGGGAAAGCTACGAGACCAAATAAAGTACCGTATTTTTTACCAATTTTTGATTTCTGATAAACATTCCCTTCACGTGTAACTTCTGCAGTCTTATCACTCTTTATGGTTTCCTTAATATCTTTAGATGCAGAGTCTTGTGAAAATTTTACACGTTTATTATTTATCAGCTTGTCAAGTATAACTCCGCAGCCAATGTAAACTAATGCCGTAACAGGAATTGTCCATAATATTTTTGATTTTGCGGCTTTTGCCACGGCTTCATCAATCGCCCCGGCTTTAGCTGCCATGGATTGCCCTTTTGCTGACAAACCATGCCTTGCGGCAGCAAGAACGGACAATGCCGTACCGATTTTCAGACCTGCATGGGTCTTAAAAGACTGCTGTTGTGCATCCTTAGGACTTTCGTTTTGTTTAAAAGACACTCGTGGCTGAGAAAAACTATAACCTTGAACTGCTAACATTACATTCTCCTAAATTTCTACCTACGCATTTATAAAACACTTTAAAAAAAATATTTGCTAATATCTTAACTTTTATGAAGAAATACTAAGACTTTTTCTTTTTACCGACCCAATCTGCAAGAACTTTTAAAGGCGAACGAGTGATAGCAAGCGCCCATGCCGGAACTTCTTTTGTAATAACACTTCCGGCACCGACATTTGCGCCTTCATTTACTTTTACAGGAGCTACAAGGACAGTATTTGAGCCGATTTTTACATCGTCTTTAATTTGAGTTTTTGATTTTTTACCGGTAATTGCATTAAAGTTTGCAGTAATTGTACCTGCTCCGATATTAACTCTTTCACCAAGCTCACTGTCACCAATATAGGTCAGGTGACCTACATTTGTATTTGAATTGATTTTAGATTTTTTAACTTCGACAAAGTTTCCTATTTTTATATTATCGGCAATTTCAACATCTCCTCTTAAGTGAGCACAAGGCCCTATCTGACAGTTTTTGCCGATTTTATTTTTACCTTCAATATACGTTGCGGGATAAATAATCGTGTCTTGTCCTATCTGGGTATCTTCGCTTATCCAGGTATTAGCAGGATCAACGATTGTAACACCGTTTTCCATATATCTTTCAAGATTGCGAAGATTCATCATTTTTGTTGCCATCGCAAGATGCTGTCTTGAATTTATACCGAAGATTTCGTCGCTGTTTTCCAAAACATATGCATTTACCTTCAACTTTCTTGATTTACCCCAGGCAATAATATCTGTCAAATAATATTCACCCTGGGAATTGTTGCTTTTCAATTCTCCAAAAGAGGCCCTGAATTTTTTCCAGTCAAAACAATATATTCCTGCATTAACTTCCTTAATGTCTTTTTGTTCTGCTGTTGCATCTTTTTCTTCCACAATACATTTTAAAGAATCGTCTTTATCACGAACAATTCTTCCGTAATTTGCCGGATTATCAAAAATTGTGCTCATTACAGTCAAATCTGATTTTTGCGCCTTGTGGAATTTTACAAAATCTTTAAGCGTTTTTTCTTTGATTAAAGGAGTATCTCCGCATAAAACCAGCACCAGACCGTCATATTTATCTAATTCGGGACAAACCGTAGAAACGGCGTGACCTGTGCCAAGTTGAGGTGATTGTATAACAGTTCTTGCTTTTACATAATTTTCATCAACAAATTTTTCAACATCTTCTGCCATATGGCCGACAATTACATACTGATTACTTGTTATGTTTTTTACATTGTCCAAAACATACCCGAGTAAAGTTTTTCCCATAATTTTGTGCAAAACCTTGGGTGTTGTTTCGGATTTCATTCTGGTACCTTTACCTGCTGCTAAAATTACCGCTTTTATATCATCACTCATAGTAAATACTCCACCTTGTCCCCAAATAATTTTCTATCAAAAATACAATATATGCAAGTTCTATATCTTTATAATTTCAAAATCCGTTTCCTTGTCACTATCCAAAACACAGGTCAGCATATAATCGCCTTCAATAATTTTTGAGATAACCTGTTTTGGCGTACTGCCAAGCTTTATAACAGCTTCATATTTTGTCCAGAATTTATAAAATTCTTCTTTTGTCGGAGTTATATCATAACGTTTTGCCAGACGTTCAAAATTGCGTTCACGCATTCTTTCGGTATCAACACCGATATTATTTCGAGAGAACCCGACAACCACAATATTTTCACAGTGAGACACACTAAAATTGTATTCTCCTGACTTTAATACCGGTTTTTTGTCTTCATAAATAATACTTGTATCAACAATTCCCAGATATGATAAACCAACCCTGTTAACCAGATATATCCAGCAAAGGTGTTCTATATATTTTTCTTCAAGAGAGTAACTTTTTCCGTCAGAATATTTTTCAAGCTCCTCAAGCCCGACTTGTTCTAATATTTCATCTTTTTTTAAATAAAAAATTTTCATATATTACACAATCACCGAATCAACAAGTGGTTTAGCGACATCAAGTGCACTTTCAACAACCTGTGGATTTGTCCAGAAATCGCTTCTTTCTACAAAATTTTTCACGATTATTCTTGCATATGAACCGACCGCAACCCCATTATAAGAAATTCCGCACATTCTTGCAAGCTCGGTTGTTTTTCCGTTTGTTCCACCTGACAGCATAAGGTATACCGGTAATTTTGCATTTTGTACAATCTCTGCCGTTGCAACTGCCTGAAGAGTTGATTTATAATCATCATCTCCGCCACTCATTGGAAATCCGTCGGCCTGAACTATAACAGAATAAGGTTTTTTGTTTTGTATCATAGATTTTATCCTGTCAATAAGCCCTTCGTCACTTAATTTACCCCGGCTTGTGCATATACTCAGCATACCGTCAAAATTGTCCGTTATATACTTCCATTTTGAATAAATTTCGTTTTCATCCGTCCCCATCACATGAAACTCAATACAATCAATATTTTTTGAAACAATAAACGGCAAAACCTCTCTTAAATCCTTTTCTTCCGAGATATATGAAATTGCGCCCATCGAACATGCTTTCCAACACCTGTCACAGCCAATACATTTTTCCTTTTTAACTTTTGCACCGTGGATTGCCCCCTGAGGACAAACAGATTCACATGCACCGCAATTAGCACATTTTTCATAGTCAATAACAGCTTTATTTACGTGCGGATCATTCTTTATTCCCACACTCACACACAAATACGCATCATAAACTTCAGCTTTTTCCAAGGCCTCAAAAGCAGCAGCTATAACTTCTTTGTTCGCAGACAAATCAAAAAACCGACACCCCGCCAGTGCATATATATAGACGAGCCGTTTTATATCCTCGACATCCTCATTACCGGCGCCGCAAACCAACTTAAAACAGTGCTTCGTTTCCAACAAATCTTTTAACATTATTTCACCAGATAATTATAAATTACTTCAGATGCTTTAACAATAAAATCTTTTCCTGCAACATCATTATGAGGACGATTTGCAAGAATTACCACTATATATTTCCTTCCGTTCGGTGCAATTACAATACCTGCATCTCCAAGCATTGTACCTATATCACCCGTTTTGTGCAGAAATACGGCACCCTGTCCAAGACCCGCTTTTATAAGTCTGTCATTTTTTACATGACCCATATAACTAAAAATTTTTGTTCTTGATTCTTCAGTAAGTAAATCCTCATTTTCATCAATATTGTAAAGTATTTCAGCCATATCTTTTGCCGTTGTCTTGTTGTTTCCTTCAAGATCAGGCAACCAAGCACTTAAATGCGTTCCGGTCAAACCCCAATCTCTTATTGACTGATTAACATCTGTCATAGAACCGACTTTTGAAATAAGCATATTTGTTGCGGAATTATCAGAATGGGTTATCATCATTCGTGCCAAATCGTCTATTTTATATGCCCTGTCACCCTTGAATTGCAAAAATCCCGAACCCTCAGTTCTGTAGTATTCCGTAATCGGTATTTTATCAGTTAAAGAAAACTGACCTTCCTCTATTGATCTGAAAACATCTACCAAAACCGGTACTTTGATTATACTTGCCGCCGGATACAATTTATCTGCGTTTATATCAACATAATTACCTGTTTCATAATCCCAAACATACAGGGCGGGCTTAATCGTCGGAAAAAGTGTTGCCAGCTCAAGCAATTTTTGCTTCAAAACAGGCATATTAACATTTTCTTTTAACGGCACCATCTGAGCATCTTTTCCTTCCTGAGAATATCCAAAACCCCTGTAACCCATAAACCAGGTATTTGAAATATAATCAGCGGTAGGAAAGGCAGACGAATACATATCGACCTTAACATTTTTGTACGGAGTAGGCACAAAAATTGCCTTAGTTACGTTCCTAAACGCAAAAGGCATAGCACAGAAAAAGACAAAAGAAAGAAACAACATTGATATGAAAATCTGAAGCGGACTTTTCTTCTTCTTTTGCTTTATCGGAGTTTTTGCCTCCTGTAATCCACGATAGTACAGATCTCTGCGATTTGCATAAGTTCTGTAATCATATATTTGTGAATTATACTGAGAATAATAATTATTCTCCCTGGCTAATTTCGGCATCTAGTCCGAGTCCTCCCTAATACGTTCTTATATATTACACTATTGGCAATTCATAGGCAAATTGTTTACAAACAGGAATATATTATTTCTGGAAAACGAAAATGTATTCATGGGTAAAGATACTGAAGCCGCCTGCCAGAGCTCTGTATCTCCACAGGTTTGCAGTTCTTCCTTTTCCTCTTTCGTTGCCCTGAATATCTTTTACAATAGTTGATTTGAGAACAAAACCAAGCTTTCTCATTCTGTTCATACATTCAAAGCCAAGCGGCTGAACTTCTGAATTTTTATAACTGTCACCTATTATGAGGCACGCAAAACGACCCTTTTCCAGTAAGTCATATCCGTTTTTCGCAACTTTTTCAAACAAGTCATAGAATTCTTCTGTTGTTGCACAATTTGATAAATCTTCTTTCTTGTCGGAAAACTTGATAATATCATCATAAGGCGGATGAAGCATTAAAAACTGAGCTTTTTTCTCACCCATGACATCAAGTCTTGCTTTAACTTTTTCAACGGCGACTTCAGACGCTGAATCCGCACAAATTATATTTACATCCGTAACAAGCTGTTTCGGAGTAAATTTTTCAGAAACTTTTTCTGCCAATTCATCTTTTAATTCAACACCAATACAACGGCGTTCCATATTTATGGCTTCAATGCCTGAGGTGCCGGAACCGAAGAATAAATCAAGAACAACATCACCTTTTTTGGTATAACGTTCGTACATTTGCTGAGCGATTTGCGGAATATAGTTTCCGTGATATTCGTTTGAATGTCCGTGTTCTCTCAGACGTGACGGGAATTGCCACAGAGTACCGGTCAAAACGTGTCCGTAATCCTTCCATTTTTTCAAATTTATATCGCTGTATTTGGTGGTTTTAACCTCAGGTGTTTTAACAACCTGCAAATCAGCTTTCTTCTGGGGTTTTACTTTTAAATTTGATGTTGCTTTTCTTACCAAAACGGCCTCCAAAGGGGTTATTGTTCAAGGTTATTCGCCTACAATTCTATGGTATAAAAATGTTAAGATTTTGTAATCAAGCAATTAGATGATTTTGTGATAATATAGTGGTAGGTTTGTATGATTTAGGGATGAAAAATGGCGAGAATTAAACAGTTATCCAAACATTTAATAAACCAGATTGCTGCAGGAGAGGTTATTGAGCGTCCGGCTTCCGTTGTTAAAGAGTTGGTTGAAAATTCAATCGATGCCGGAGCAAAAAATATCAGTGTTGAAATAAACAACGACTGCCGTGATATTCGTGTTGCCGACAATGGTTCCGGGATTCATCCCGACGATATTATTCTTGCTTTTTCAAAACACGCAACAAGTAAATTGCAGGAAAATGAGGATTTATTTGATATACATACTTTAGGATTCAGAGGAGAGGCCCTTGCAAGTATCATTTCTATTTCAAAATTGACCTGTACAACAAGAACAAAAGATTTTGAAACAGGAACAAAAGTAAAATGCGAAAATTCCGAGGTTTCTAAGGTTGAAACAGGGTGTGCAATCGGAACAATTATGGATATTAAGGATTTGTTCTATAATGTACCTGCCCGGCTAAAATTTCTTAAAAACCCAAATACCGAATTCTCATACATTCAGGAGATAGTGCAGTCACTCGCAATTTCTCATCCTGATGTTTCAATAGAACTTAAAAAATTCGGTAAAACCGTACTGAAAACAACCGGCCAAAATAATCTCACACAAACAATCAAAGAAATTTTTTCATCTGACGTTACAAATAACCTCAAAGAAGTTTTAAAAACAGATGCGCCGTCGGGATTGAAAATAAGCGGATTTGTGAGTACACCTGACTATACACGTTCAAGCAAAAAGAATTATCATCTGTACATAAATTCCCGCACAGTAAAATGCCCGATATTTCAAAAAGCTATCGACACTGTCTATAAACACCTGACAGCAAGTAACAAATATCCGTTTGTCGTTTTAAATATGGAAATTCCGCCGCATGATGTTGATGTAAATGTTCATCCGACAAAAAAAGAAGTTCGTTACAGAAATCCAAACCAGATTTTTAACTTTATCTATTCTGCCGTACAGGGCGGCCTTTCAAACTACACTGAAAAAAGATTTGAACCAACGGAAGAAAGACACGAAACTCCACAGTTTTCAAACGTAGTAAGTTATCCGGAAAGAACTGCCGAAGCGTATGTAAACAAAGAAACAGATACGTTGTATGTTCCTCATAGTGTTTCGGAAAATTTTGAATCGCAAACAGTACAAACAAAACAAACACAAATTTTTAACCCTCAAGATCACGACACAACAGAGCCGCAGGAAAACATTATCGGGCAATATCACGATACCTACATTCTTATAGATACACCGGATGGACTGGAAATAGTTGATCAGCATATTGCAGAAGAGCGATATATTTACGAAAAACTTAAATCCGAAAAAAATATTATTTCTCAAATGCTATTTGTTTCAGATGTTATAGAAGTTTCTGCAACAGAAGCACAACTTATCAAGGAAAACCTTGATAAATTTGAACATTACGGCTACGGAATAGAGTTTCTAAATGATACCGAACTTATTTTCCGAAAAGTCCCTCAGCTCTTGGCAAAGGTAAACCCTAAAGATATTATTGCAGATATTTTGGAAAATCTTGAAGGAGAAAATCTTGATAACCTTGAAGAAAAAATCCTTATAACCACCTCCTGCAAAGCTTCTGTCAAGGCAGGAACAAAACTTTCTATCTGGCAAATGCAAGAGATTATCAAGAATTGGCGCACCACAAAGATGCCGTACACCTGTCCGCACGGACGTCCTATTTCTCATATAATTCCGCATAAGGAACTTGCCGGTTTCTTTCAGAGAGGAAAATAGATATTAAGCACCATAATTACTTGAACTACACTGCAATTAGCGGCTATATTTGACCCTATTCTCTGACTTTGTTTTCGTTTCCGTCTCTGAGGCGTTTAATATTTTCTCTGTGCAGATAAATTACATAAATTGCCGCAACAAGTGCATATATTATGTATGCTGCCGGAGCATTCAAAATCCACATCAATAGCGGTGCCGTTGCAATTGCAACTATCGAACCGAGAGAAACATATTTTGAAATCCATGTTACAACAGCCCAAACACCTGCAACTATAAGCCCGACTTGCCAATTAAGTGCAAGTAATGTTCCGACACCGGATGCAACCGATTTCCCGCCCGAAAATTTTAAGAAGATTGACTTGCTGTGTCCCAAAATTACACTCACTGCCGCTATGACAGGAAGTAACCCAATATCTGTGAAAATTGTTGCATAAATTATGGTCAATACAACCGGCAGAGCACCTTTAATTGCATCTAAAATCATTACGGTAAAAAACCATTTTTTACCCATAACACGTTTTACGTTAGTTGCTCCTGTTGAGCCGGATCCTATTGTTCTTATATCCTGTCCCGTAAACAGTTTTACTATAATATAACCTGTCGGGATTGAACCTATGAGGTAAGAAATTATAATTACAAATACAATTTCTCTTACAATTATTGAATAATCCATTTCTCTCTCCAAAAATACTCTACGGGGTAATTATACCATAATGAACTAAATATTCAAATTATAACATTATTTTAAAGCATAAGTTTTCAACCACTATCGGAAGCAGCATCGGGCGTGAAAGCGAAATTTGAACTTTTGCATCTTCAACATATTTAATATCTTCGAGCATCTTATAAAACAGATGTTTATTTTCATAATTTGCCTTCATAACCGCGAGCATATAGTTTTGCATCTGAGTGAAAACTTCCATCGGGTCGTTTTCCTGTGCAAGACTCAAAATCTTTTGCTGAAATTCAAGAACACTGTTTCTGTCAAAAGTCCAGTAATTTGAAATTACATCTTCAACGAGAGAAAAATCCCGGTTATCCTCAAGAACAGAAGGAACAAAAAATGCCTGAGATCTGGATACAACAGTTGAAATAATATCTGAAGGATCTTTTGTCAGAAAAATAAATGTTGTATTTTCCGGCGGTTCTTCAAAAGTTTTTAAAAGAGCATTTGAAGTAGCTTCCGGAAAATTTATAAGGTTTAAAGGCATTAAATTTCCGTCTGAATCTCTGTCACAAAATATATAAACCCTGTGATAATCACTTGATACTGCGAGTTCGCCGATAATAGCTTTTGCCTGTTCTATAGTGATATTCTTTTTCCCTTTGGTTGAATCTTCGTCATCCTCATCCGATGAGGCTGATGATTCTTTGAAATCAAGCCTTGTATAAATCTTAACTGCAGGATGTGATTTATCGGGTTCGTATGATTGTTCTCTTATCCACCTGCAATTCAGACAATCACAATCCGGGGATTTGTCTGAAGAACAATTCAAAAGTCTTGCAATCTCAAGTGCAAGTGCACACTGCAAATTGATGTCAGGCCCCCAAAATAACAAACAATGACTGATATTTTTGGAAGTATCCAAAATTCCTTTTTTAAAATACTCCAATAATTTCGGACATTTTTCAAGAGAGTCCTTATCGTAATATGGCATACTCAACCTCTCTTTCCGGCTCCATTGCTGATTGTCCTATTTTAATTTTGTATTCCGCATCTGTTAAATTTTTCTTTAATCTGACAAGATTTTTTAGAGGAACATTTTTAATTTCTTGAAGTATGTATGGTATGCGTTTTGGATTTATCTTTATCATTTGGGCAATTTCATATTGAGAATATTTCCCATTATACGCTTTTATTTGAATGTTTTGCCTTAATATCGTGTGAAGAGTCGCAAGAATTTCCAGCGGATGTTTTTTAACAAGAATTTTTTGGTATTCTTCAAGAGCTTTTTGGGTATCACCGACAATCAAAGCATTTGTAAAACTGAACAAATCTTCCCCCGTTGTGCAAATTTCCTTCACCATATCCTTTGTTACGGGTTTATCTCCGGCATACACCTTTAACTTTTCCAATTCGGAATCTAGAGTTCTCAAATTTATTCCAACCTGAAGTAAAATTTCCGAAGCAACTTCATTCGATAATTTTAAATCTTTTGTACCTGCTTGTTTTTTTATCCAGGTTTCATATTCTTCTGTTTTATATGACGGAAGCTGTAAAAATTCTTTTGAATTATATTTTGATAACAGCTTAAATATTTTTCTGCGCTTATCAATTTTCTTTTTCTTTTGATCATCAGGTGAAACATATGCGATAAAAATCACATCAAGATTTTCATTACAATCCTCCAGGGCTTGTGACAATTCCGCTAACTGTTTATCGTCAAATCCGGATTCTTCTGATTTTTTACCGCAGAGATAATTAACGCAATCAATTACAATAAGCATCTTTCCGAACATCATCGGCTGAGATTTCAATATCGCAATCAAATCAGGAAACTTCGGATTCTTATACGTTTTATAGCTCATCTCAATAAAATTCTTATCAAGTTTGTCCCTGAATCCTTTTACTTCCTGTGAAATATTAAATTCTTCATCCCCATAGAAAAAATAAATCATGTCTGTATTCTAGCGCAAACAAACTTATCTTGCCACACATTTTTTAGAAGTTGCAAATATATTATTTAGGCAACGGAAAAGTTTTCGCCAAATCGTATTCTTTTTCGGATATTCAACAGGCGGGAAATACATCAATACATTGTCAAAATCCATATGTGTTGCCTTTTTCCCTCTTTTTATGAATTTATCCATTTTTTTATCCAGCTTTTTATCTCCCGTATTCATTCCGTATTTTCGGTAGAAAAGATGCGGAACTTTTTCTGGAGAATAACATCCGCTTGCCACAAGATGAATTCCGACACAATGCTCCGTCTTACTCAAAGCTCTTGCATAATCTAACAAAGCCGTTCCCGCACCTTTTTGATTGCTTGTTGCATATAATTCTCCAATTTGCATTGACCTGACAACATTGTCTCCTTTTATAATAATACTTGGACGGCATAACATAATTCCGCAACTCTTATTTGTTTCTGTAGAATATGCGGTAAAAGCTCTGTAATTGTATATGTCGTCATCATAAGGGACTTCCGAAACAACAAATTTTTTGGAATTGTCATTTTTCGGCTTTGGCGGAATATATGGTAATTGTGGGTTTATGCTATCTATCATTTAATTTTCTATAAAAACCATAAAAAAATAATTTGTCAGCATTGTTAAAAAATAATAATATTAAATACTATTATTTATTTTGTAATATAATTTAGGAAGTAGAAGTATAAACAGTTAGGGATAAAACATTGAAAAAGAAATATCATTTTATTGCAATAGGCGGAGTCGGAATGAGCGGATTGGCAAAATATCTGCTCCAAAACGGTTATGAAGTTTCCGGTTCTGATATAAATGACAGCAAATATGTAAAAAGCGTTCGAGACCTTGGTGCAAAGGTTTATATCGGACACAACGAAGATAACCTGCCGGATGACTGCATTGTTGTTGCAAGTACGGCAATAAGAGAATTTAATCCGGAAATCCAAAAAGCAAAAAGATTAGGACTTCCGATTTGGCACCGTTCCGATTTGCTGGCAGAAATTTCAAGAAACGAAAAATACTTTATGGGATTTTCCGGAACTCACGGCAAAACAACAACCTCAGGTTTGAGTTCTTATGTATTGGAAAAAGCCGGACTGAAGCCATCTTATGTTGTGGGCGGAATTATCCCCGATATTCACACTAATGCAAATTGTTCGCACGAAAAATATTTTATCGCTGAGCTTGATGAAAGCGACGGAACAATTGTTAAGTATTCACCGAATTTGGTCGTTGTAAATAACCTAGAGCCCGACCATCTTGATTTTTACAAAAACGGTCTGGAGTCCATACTGGAAACCTTTGAGACCTTTATTTCAAATATGAGAGAAAACGGTGTAATTCTTGCAAATATGGATAACGAAGGTGTTAAACGACTCGTTAAATATTTTTCGGTACACGAACTTGCACATAACGCAAAATTTATGACCTATTCTATCGGCGGAAACACCGATTATTGTGCTAAAAATATTGTATATGGCGAAGACTACACAACCTTTGATATCTTCTATGAAGGCGAATTTCAGACTAATCTTAAAATTTGGCTCAAGGGTGTTCACAATGTTTATAACTCACTTGCTGTTTGGGCAAGTTTACATACAGCCGGCGTTGAAATGAATTTGGTTAATCCGCATTTTGCAACCTTTGTCGGTATGGGCAGAAGATTTGAAAAAGTTGGTGAATTTAACGGGATAGAAATCTATGACGATTATGCTCACCACCCGACGGAAATCAAAGCGACTCTTTCCTGTTCAAAATCCTTCAGGGGTAAATGTATTAAAGCTGTGTTCCAACCCCACAGGTATTCACGCTTGCAAAATCTCTGGAACGAGTTTATGGAGGCATTTGACGGAATTGATGAACTGATTGTGACAGATGTTTATGCAGCTTCGGAAGACGAAATTGTCGGAGTAAATTCAAAAGCATTTGTGGATGAATTTAATGAAAAATCAGATATTCCCTGCCGTCATATTCCGGGAAGTATGGAAGATGTTGCAAAAACTATCTTCCCTGAGCTAAAACAAAACGACATCATTATTGGCCTGGGTGCAGGTACAATTACAAACCTTGGCAAAGAATTGATAAAATTAAACGACAGAGTGAGTGTTTAATTTGGTGCAATAAATTGCAAACTACAAACTATGCTACAACCTGTAAATTCTTACCGGCTTCTTTACCATATTGTGCAACCAGTTCTTCTTCTGTCAAAATTTTTACAACGGGTTTTGCTCCGTATACCGAAGGTCGGCTTGTTATTTTATAAGTACCGTCTCTTAAGACCTGCACTTTTGTTGTACTGCCAATCATTTGACCGGGCAGATTTAAAACCTCACCTTTGCTTGTAATAACAACATTGTGTTCTCCTGCCGGAACTACCCGCGGTTTACCGCCAAAACTAACATTCTGTACACCGTTCATCATAAACACACCTTTCAAAAAACTACACTTTGTATTTAGTATAAAACAATTGATTCTTATTTTTTGCTATAAGCTACTAAATTTTTAACATTTTGTAGTAAAAAACAATTCTTTTGGTGCAATAAATTGCACCGCGAATATTACTGTAATATAATACTTTTACAATGAGTGAGTATTTGGAAAAAGATTTTGATATAAAAAACCTTACAACCTTCAAAATCGGCGGAAAAATAAGAGAAGTATTTTTTCCGCAAAACTTTGATGAATTTTGTGAGATTCTTCGCTGCGCCCAGAATGACATAATGGTGTTTGGGAATCTTTCAAACACCCTCGTATCATCTGACGGTTATGACGGAGCAATTATACTCACAACAAAAATGGATAACATAGAAATTGACGGTACACACATTATTGCAGATGCGGGGGTTAAAGGTCCAAAACTTGCCCAAACAGTTGCAGAAGCCGGCTTATCCGGTCTGGAATTTATGATAGGTTTTCCGGGATCCGTCGGCGGCGAAGTATACATGAACGCTTCTGCCAACTCTCAGGCAATAAGTGATACTTTGGTTTGTGCAACCTGCTATTCAAAAGAAAAGGGTATTGTAAAATTAAACAAAAAGGAACTTGATTTTGACTATCGATCTTCTCGTTGTCAAAAAGAAGATTTGATTGTTTTGCAGGCGGAATTTGAACTTACACACAGACAAAAAGCAGAAATCCAAAAACAGATGGAGGAAAACCTTGCTTTTCGAAAATCACATCAGCCATCACTTGCCCTGCCAAATTGCGGAAGTGTTTTTAAAAATCCGCAAGGTGACAGTGCCGGCAGACTCTTAGACAGCGTAGGCGCAAAACAAATGACAGCAGGCGGAGCAAGAGTTTGGGAGAATCACGCAAACTTTATAGTTAACACCGGAAGTGCCACCTCAAAAGATGTATTAAGTTTGATGTATAAAATGTACTTAGCTGTAAAAAAAGAGTATAATATAGAATTAGAACCGGAAATAAGATTTTTGGGCGGGGAAAACGAAGAGGAAAACAAATTATGTCAGATATTATATCAAAAGATGCCAAAATAGCAGTATTATGCGGCGGTTTATCATCCGAAGCTGAAGTTTCAAGACGATCAGGCAAGGGCTGCTATGATGCACTTCAAAGACTTGGTTACAAAAATTCAGAGCTTGTCGAAGTTGACAGAAACATTGGAGTAACGTTAAAAGAAGGTAAGTTTGATTATGCCTACAATGCTTTGCACGGCAAATACGGAGAAGATGGCTGTATTCAAGGACTTCTGGAAATCCTGAAAATCCCGTACACCGGCTGCGGTGTAATGTCATCTGCAATTTGTATGAACAAAGAATATACAAAAAAAGTTCTTTCCACCTGCAAAGATATCCCGTTGGCAAAATCCGTTTTTGTCCGCAAGGGCGAAGATGTTATGGAAATGACAAAAGATTTGAAGTTCCCTGTTATCACAAAACCCGTTTCCGAAGGTTCAAGTTTTGGGATGACAAAGGTTAACACCAGGGATGAACTTGAAAAAGCGTATGCCGATGCTGTTAAATATAACGACGACGTCTTGATTGAGGAATATATTGACGGCGTATTTGTAACCGTGGGTGTTCTTGAGCGTGACGGCAAAAATTTTGCAACAGAAATTCTTGAAATCAGGCCGAAAAACGAATGGTACGATTTTGAAGCAAAATATACACCCGGAATGTCTGATTTTATCCTTCCGGCAAATCTGAGCAAAGAATTAACCGAAAAAACAAAGAGGGTTGCGGTCAAGTCGCACGAATTAACGGGCTGCCGTGGTGTTTCAAGAGTTGATTTTATGATTTCAAATGACGGTATACCATACGTAATTGAAATCAACACCTCTCCCGGAATGACCGTAACCAGCGATCTTCCTGCACAGTCAAAGGTTATGGGAATAAGTTACGATGATTTGGTACAAATAATTTTAAACGGAGCAGGACTAAATAAATAATGACAGAATCCGATTACAACAGCGTAAATAATCGTCAGGAAGACGAATACAAAATGGTAAAACATTCGGTTCGCCACAAGCAAAAGGAAAGAGTTATCCGTAAAAAACGAAAAAAAGTAAACCGCTTAAGAGCCGTCAGTCGTCTTGCTGTTTTTCTTGTTGTAATTTATTCAATATACAAATTTTTCACTCTGACCGGCTGGTATCTACCTCAAGATACCTTTAAAAATCCATCCTCTGACAGAATCCAGATAGTCAATAACAAAATTGTTCCGACTTACATATTAAATCAGTCAATGAAGGATGTTAAGGTTTCACAGTTCCCGATATTTATGATGAGAACAAAAGCGGTGAAAAGAGCTCTTTACGGCTTGCCCACCACAAAAAAAGTATATGTAAGACGGTACGGATTTCCTGCAAGATTGCAAATCATAATAAAAGAAAGAATACCTGTTGCAATAATCAAAACAAGTCTTACGGCAAAGCCGTCTGCCTTTTTTACCTCCGACAATGTCTTGATTTCAAACAAAAAATATATGAATCTTGACGATTATTCATCCGTTCTCAATATTATAACCACACCGCAAAGCTTGAAAAAAGAAATTAATGCTGCAAAAATTCACGAGATAGAAGAGATAGTAAAATATGTTGAAACATACTCCGGCGAAAAGGTTGAATACATTGATATGCGCATACCAAACGATGTTTACGTAAAAATCAAAACAACAAGCATTCGTCTGGGTGTCCTTGACAGCACAATAGAAGAACGGATAAAAAGAATTTACACAATCCTTCCTCAGATTTCTAATGTCAATTCAGAAATTAAGTATATTGACTTAAGTTGGGATAAGGTAAATTATCTGAAATTGAAAAAAAATTAATTATGAGTTTTATACAGAAGTACAACGATATAAAGTTATTGGCACAAGACGAACTCTCAAAAATTGAGAGCTTAATGACTGACAAAATTGATGTGAGAGAACCGCTTAACAAGATGCTGATAAAATTTTTGACAGGACCTTCCAAAAGGGTTCGACCGCTGTTGGCAATTCTTCTTTCAAAAGCGTATGGTGAAAATCTGTCTGAAAAACAATTTGAGTTTCTTTCGGTCGTTGAACTTATACATAATGCCTCCCTGATTCATGACGATATAATTGATGAATGCGGCACAAGACGCGGAAACAAAACCATAGGTGCAGAATTTAATAACAAACTTGCAGTAATATCCGGTGATTATATCCTCGCCGTTGCGATGGAAAAACTCACACTTATCGGAAACACTGACCTGACAAGAAAAGTTACCCAAACAGTTAAACAGATGTGTACCGGCGAAATTAACCAAGACTTTGACAGATTTAAGATCGGAACAATAGAAAATTATATTGAAAAAACGAGAAACAAAACCGCTTACCTTTTTGAAACAGCACTTGCCGGAACCATGATGCTGAGTGAAAAAAAATATAATCTTGGCAAAATGAGTGAGCTTGGCTTAAATATCGGAATCGCTTTTCAAATTCGGGACGATTTAATGAACATTCTGTCCACCGAAAAAGATAAACCTTCAAAAAATGATTTAGAAGAAGGCATCTATAATGCTCCGGTTATTCTTGGAGATGAAAAAGACAACTACAAAACAGGTATTGAAAAAACAAAGATTTTGGTAAATAATTATACAAGCAACGCAGCCGTTATAATCAGAAATTTACCTGAAAACAAGTATTCCGCGGCAATGTTAAAATTTTTGGAGCTTTTAGAAAATGTTTGATAAATTTAAAGACGCTATAAAAGAAAAAAAAGAAGCCCTTTGGGAAAATTTCAAATCAAAATTACCCGAAAAAACACGCGCTTCGCTGGAAGAATTTGAAATAAAATACAAGGAATACAAGGAAAGCTCCCTTTGTGAAATCATTGAAACCATTGTTTTTGTTCTTGTTATGGTGATTATAATAAGATTTTTCATTGGTGAAATCCGCTGGATTCCGTCAGGTTCAATGAAACCCACACTAATTGAAGGCGACAGGATTGTTGTTGAAAGGTATTCAAGATTTTTTACTGGCCCTGACAGAGGCGATATAATGGTATTTTACCCGCCGGCAACAAAACTTTCAAGAAAACCGTGGCCCTTATTTTCAAGATTGACGGGAATTTTCTGCAAAGATGTTGCTTATATTAAGCGTGTAATCGGACTTCCGGGAGATAAAATTGAAATTGTACCGGAAGCAGACGGTTCAGCATACGTTTGGATTAACGACAAAAAGTACGAAGAAGATTATATCAAAAGCGTTGACGAATACCCTGCCTGCCCGGATAAAGGTGCAGATATCTTTGTTTTGGCAAACGAACAGGTAATGAAATGCGGACCTTTCAATCTTGGTAAGGATGATTACTTCATGATGGGCGATAATCGCGGCAGTTCATTCGACAGCAGATACTGGGGTGTATTAAAGCGTGACAGATTTGTCGGCCGTGCCGTTGCTGTTTTTTGGCCCTTGAACAGAATTAAAGTTTTGCATAAATTGAAATAGAAATAAAAAAAGAGGCGATGGCCTCTTTTTTTTATGCTTCATATCGCTTAAACGATTTTTCAACTGTTTTGGTTATAAGTTGTTTTGTCGTATCGTATTCCGTTGACAGTGAAGATATTTCTGTATCAAGATTTTTCATCTTCATATCAATTTTATCTTCTTTATATTCAATACTTGCTTTTTCTCTGTTGTATTTAGCTTGAGCCCTTGCTACGGCTTCATCATCAGTTACTTCCAGGATTGTTCTGTCAGTAGCGTAGTTGCCCTGGTAATAGAAACCGTCATCACTCATTGATGATATGAATGCCATACCGTTTTTGAGAAGTTCCTGCATATATTCTTTATCATCAATATTATCGTTTTCAACCCAGCCGTTCATACAAATTCTGTTGAATAATGTGTCATAGAAGTTTGCATACAATTTGCTGTCACCGTCTTCTATTTCAGCATCTTGGGCAATTGTAAACATAAAATCTTTATCTTTAAGTCCGTTATACAAGTTTACTGACGGATCCGCTTTTGCACCAAATTGCCAGTTGTAATCAGAATCTTCTATGCCCTGCATATACTGAACAAATGATGTCAAAAATGCCTGTGCAATATTATTCAAACTGATAGAGACCTGCGACATATCGTTGCTATCTTTTGTCCACCAACTGTTATTCTTGTCATGTGTATATGTAAAACCAAGGTAGTCTGAAGCTTTTTTTGCTGAATCGGTTTTTATTTCATCAGTCTTATCAAATTTACTCGTTGTATCAGTCAAAGTACCTAACTTTAACATTATTCTACCGGCTTCAGTTACATCTTTGTCAATATTTATACCAAAGGTATCTAAAACATTATACCATCCACCGCCTTCATCTTGCATTCTAAAGTGTTGAAATCTCGGGTGTCCATCTTCACCAATGTATTCATAACTTTCATTACCCGGAGAGA
>JAEEGF011732273.1_pt1 | contig 21189 bp, 16 predicted proteins | sample 9134171 | NCBI WGS metagenome assembly JAEEGF01 (sample SAMN16246542, study PRJNA631951) | gut metagenome | biome: gut microbiome; feature: rumen; material: AP-attached | host: Bos | place: Iran: Karaj | collected 2018-10 | reverse complement strand
AATTTGAGGATTATAGATTTTCTTTTTATCAAGAATTCAAAGAATTAAAGAATTGCTCTTGCAGCGTTATTTCCACCAATTTTAGAATAGTTTTGAGTTTCTATTATCAAGAATATTTTATTAATGAAACGTTATTTTCTTTTTGTTGCTATTATCTGGCTTGTGGTGCTCACCGTCACCGCTCAGGCTCAACAGATGAAGGTTGAATACAAGAACCAAATCGACAGCACGCTTACCGACCTCGAGGTGCAATACTACAAGATGATGGGTGTTCAGTCGTTTAGGTTGACGCTCAGAGGCGATTTTAATGGCAAGCGCGCCCTTATCAAGAAAGTATCGTGCAACAAGGGTGTCTTCACCGAGGAACCTATGCTGAAGGATTTCACCCATCTGATTTTTTGTGACAGCATTGAGACCCTTGATTTCATGGCTATGCCCAAGGGGAGCGATAGCATTCGCATAGCCTGCTTCTACCCGATGAGTTTTAACTCGCTCTTGTTTGAGGACATCCTACCCATTGGCAAAATGAAGATCCTATTAGAAACGCTCACTGCAGGCAAAGGACCGGAAACACCGCTCATAGCCTACTCAACCGGCATCCCCATGATGGATGGAGCCGCCACATGGTTCTGCGGCCTACGCGAGTCTGGTGTCGCGCCCCGACAGTGGCATGAGAAATATGGCATCGACGGCTATGAATTCTATACCATCATGCTTGAGGACGACACTCCACCCTCCGATTCCATGCCCATCTACCAACAAATTGCCAAAACAGGTTCAAGTACCGCACATCCTATCAACTAACAATTTACCAAGAATTTGGGTATTTTTGTGCTCGGTTGTTTTCATGATAAATTTTGCCTCGGTTTTTTTGCGAAAATCGGGGCAAAATTTGTGTGTTTAAAAATAAGGTTGTAATTTTGTGCCTTTTAGAGGCCATGGCTTCTTGCAACTTGCTATCTTATACTTAACCATATAAACCTCTATGAAATTAGCAAAAGTTACATTTATGTTAGCAACCGTGGCCCTGCTGGGTGCAGGGTGCAGCGAACAGGGCGGCTCGGGCTCGTCGAAGCTCATCGAGAAGCCGCAAGTGACTGTGGAGAATGGCGCGTTTACGCCCGAGGTGCTGAACGCCTTTGGCCGCGTGAGTGACATTCAGGTGTCGCCCGACGGCAAGAAGGTGCTGTATGGCATCACCTATGTGAGCGTGGCCGAGAACAAGGGCAACCGCGAGTTGTGGGTGATGGACATCGACGGCCAGAACAACACGCAGTTGACCAAGACGGTGAACAGCGAGTCGAACGCCGTGTGGATGGATGGCGGCAACAAGATCGCCTTTGTCTACAAGGATGACAAGGAAGGCGCCGTGCCGCAGATGTGGGTGATGAACGCCGACGGCAGCGGCCGCAAGTGCGTCAGCGACATGGAGAACGGTATCGAGGGCTTCGTGCTGTCGCCCGACGAGAAGAGCGTGGTGCTCATCTCGACGGTGAAGTATGGCAAGACCGCCCAGGACCACCATCCCGACCTGGACAAGACCAAGGCCCGCATCATCGACGACCTGATGTACAAGCACTGGAATGAGTGGGTGACCGAAATCCCCCACCCCTTCGTGGGCTCGTTTGACGGCTCGAAGGTGAGCGACGTGAAGGACCTGCTCGAGGGCACGCAGTTTGAGTCTCCCATGCGTCCTTGGGGCGGCGTGGAACAGTTGGCTTGGATGCCCGACTCGAAGAGCCTGATCTACGTCTGCCGCAAGAAGGTGGGTAAGGAATATGCCATCTCGACCAACAGCGACCTGTATCGCTACACGCTGGCCGACGGCAAGACCGAGAACCTGACCGAGGGCATGATGGGCTATGACAACAACCCCGCTGTGAGCAAGAGCGGCAAGATTGCCTGGCTCTCGATGGAGCATGACGGCTATGAGGCCGACAAGAACCGCATCTTCATGATGGACGCCGATGGCGGCAACAAGGTTGACCTGAGCGCCAACTGGGACTACAGCGTGGACGCGCTGTTCTGGTCGCCCGACGAGAAGTACCTCTACTTCATCTGCCCGTTCCAGGGCACGATGCCCATCTTCCGCATGGATGTGGCCACGCAGCAAATCGACACCATCGCTGCCGGTCAGTATGACTACGACGGCATCGCCTTTGCCGGTGACCAGTTTGTGACCCTGCGCCACAGCTACCTAGAGCCCAACGAGGTGTTCACCTTCAAGCAGGGCGAGGAGCCCAAGCAGATGACGCACGTCAACGACGAGCTACTGGCCCAGCTGGGTAAGGTTGAGTGCCGCAAGGTGATGGTTCCCACCACCGACGGCAAGCAGATGACCACTTGGGTGCTGCTACCTCCTAACTTCGATGAGTCGAAGAAGTATCCTGCCCTGCTCTTCTGCGAGGGCGGGCCGCAGTCGCCTGTGAGCCAGTTCTGGAGTTACCGTTGGAACCTGCGCATCATGGCCAACCACGGCTATGTGGTCATCGCACCCAACCGTCGTGGCCTGCCGGGCTTCGGCACCGAGTGGAACGCCCAGATTTCGGGTGACTACGGAGGCCAGAACATGAAGGACTACCTGAGCGCAGTAGACTTCATGAAGAAAGAGCCTTGGATTGACGGCGAGCACATCGGTGCCACGGGCGCCAGCTATGGCGGCTTCTCGGTTTACTGGCTTGCCGGTAACCACCAGAAGCGCTTCGCTGCGTTCCTGTCGCATGCCGGTATCTTCAACTTGATGGGCCAGTACCTCGAGACCGAGGAGCTCTGGTTTGTCAACTGGGACCTTGGCGGTCCGTACTGGGACAAGGGCAACGCCACCGCACAGAAGAGCTACACCGTGGGCAACCCCGCCAGCTATGTGCAGAACTGGGATACCCCAATCATGTGCACGACGGGTGACAACGACTTCCGTATCGTCTACACGCAGACCATGCAAGCGTTCAACGCCGCCCGCCTGCGCGACCTTCCTGCCCGCATGGTGCTGTTCCCCGACGAGGACCACTGGTGCCAGAAGCCGCAGAACAGCGTGCTGTGGCAGCGTGAGTTCTTCAACTGGTTTGACAGCTGGCTGATGCCCGATAGCGAGGCATTCAAGGCCCGTGTTGCCGCCGAGAAGGGCGAGGCCCAGCCCGCCGATAGCACCGCTACGAAGTAAAGCAACGTTTTGATAACCGGGGGTACACACCCCCGGTTTTTCAAATCAGTCGCTATCAGCGACAAAACTGTGTTTGTATACCTTATACAACAACCTATAACAATTTTACTTTATGAGAAGATTTATCTTGTTACTAGCTGCAGGATGCTTGCTCGGCGCAACGCTCCTGGGTGTGGAAAACTACAAGTTCATTTTCAAGGGTACGCCGTATGTGAAATATGCCGATGATAATGGCGTTATCACGATACCCGCGAACTATTACCACCACAAGTATGAGAAGCTGCGTTCTTTCGGCTACACCCTCCAGTCGTGGTCGGGCAGCAACGGCAAGACCTACTTGCCAGACAACATCGTGACCGACTCCATCGTCACTCGAGAAACGCTGACATCAGATGTGATCATGACACCCAACTTTGTGCTTAACGAGGAAGATTTGGGCGATGCCACAGTGACGTCGTTGTGGGAGTTTGGCCTTCCCGACAGTGTGGCCTTGTTCCGCAACTTCCAGGATGTGTGCACCTTTGTCAAACCCACCCTGTTCAACTCTTACTACATCGACATGAACATGACCATCGATGCGAGAGAGGGCTGGATAGACAATGAGCTTAGTGGCAGCGAAGGCTATGCCGAAGTGGGTGCCGGCACCAAATTATTGTTGCCCGCACGCTACGGCACCATTTACACGATGGTGACCAAAGACGCGTTGTCGGCCACCACCATTGCCGACAGCACCAGTTACAAGACCACAATCGACCCCAATGGGAACTATGTGTCGACGCTCTTCTACTATGAGTCGACCAAAGACTCGATTGCCATTGTCATGGGCGAGGACATTCGCCTGATATCGGTTTCGGCCTCTTATCCTGGCGGCGACAACTACATGTCGTGGACGCCCAGCATGAAAACCGACCAAGACGCCATCGTCACGGTGGCCAAGAGCGACCCATCGGGCTGCTTGCTTTACGACATCTCGGACATTGAGATCAATGGCGGCCTTAGCGTAGTTGCAGGTACACCACTCGACAACCTGTCGGCACAGATTGAGGTACCAGCCGAGTTTGACGAGAGCAAATATCTTTCGGTCAGCTTCCAGATGAGCGATGGTTTCTCCTATAAGCACAAGAAAGCCTTTGTGCAGCTGCGTCTTGAAGGCGCCAACAAGTCGGCCAAGGTTAAGTTGACGCTCTCTGACACAGAAGGCAACCTGCTGGAGTCTAAACTTTATGAATATGTCAATGCCGACAGTATTCTTCTCGACACGTTGGCCAACTTCTCGAAGCCCAACGACATCTACCTTTATGACCACGTCACCCTGAAACTCTATGTGTACGGCGAGGCCGACAGCTACCGCCTCTTCATGCCCATCACCAGTTCAGGTGAAATCTGCGAGGTGCTCCGCTTCCCCGAGGGCTACACCTTTACGCCTTATGTGGCGAAGAGTGAAATTGACCTCGATGGTATCGGCCTGCTCACTGTCGACGCCTTTGAAGTAGTCGGTGTTGACGACGAGGCTAAACACGTCACGCTCAACGCTATCGAGGAAGTGCCCATGGGTGATATTATCATCATCCACTCTGACGAGCCCGGTGCAGTTCACAACATCCCGCTGACCAGGGCCGACGATGCCTATGTGCACAACAACAACAAACTCTGGGTGTCGGATGGTACCGTCAGGGGCGGACGCGATATCTACCGCTTCTCCAAAGAGGGCACTAAAGAGGGTGACCTCTACACCTTCCGCCGCTCGTCGACGAGCGATATCCTGCCCGATGGAGAGGTTTATCTGAAGTATCATAGTGCCACCAACACCGACACTTACTACCTCAGCGAAGAAGATGTGCCCGAAAAGGTGGCTCAACTCATCTTCCACGACAGTGAAGACAATCGCGAACTCATCGAGCAATACAAGGGCCGAACCATTGGGGAGGTCGTGCTTGAAGGTCACACATTCTTCAAAAACCACATGTGGAACACCCTGTGTCTGCCATTTGATGTCATTGGCGAGAATATTGACCTCACTCCGCTCAAGGATGCTGAGATCTGGGAGCTGGACATCGCGCAAAAAGACGATTATGTGCAGCAGACGGGCTTCGACAGCGAGACCGAAGTGTTGACACTTAACTTCAAGCCCGCCCGCAACATCGAGCCTGGCAAGCCCTACGTCTTCGAATGGCGCACCACAGCCTACAGTTACATCGATGATCCCACATTTGAAAACGTCACCGTCAAGAGCAGCGAAGAGGGCGAGATGATGATTACCAGCAATGATGGCACCGTGCAGTTCATCGGAACCTACGCTCCCGTCATGCTGATTGGCAACACGACTGCCAACTTATATATGGGACCTGAAGACAAGTTGGTTTATCCCACTAGCAATGATTATGTGAACTCGTTCTATGCCTACATACTTGTTGACTTGGGCAATGGTCTTGGTTTGCCGGGCGAGAAGACCGTCAGGAAAATTGTAATGAACATCACCGACGAAGAAGAAATCGTTACGCGAGTGATTGAAGTGGTGATGCCTACTCCCGTGGAGGACGGCGCTTGGTACGACCTCAAGGGACATCGATTCACCACGAAGCCCAGCGAACCAGGCATCTACATCATGAATGGACGAAAGATTCTCATCCAATAGTCATCTATCTGTGATGAGCATTCAATAGAATTGAGGGTGTGCATGCCACACCCTCTTTTTTTGCTCATAAGTCCATAAAAGTGTCCAGTTGCGCTTGTTATTCGCCCTAAAAAGTGTAACTTTGCGGTCTAGAACTTAATCATATGACCACTATGAAACAATTACTGATTTGCCTGGTGGCGATGGCGGCATTATTCTCCAATGCTCGAGAGTTTGTGCCCGTCGATTGGGCTAACATCAAACAAGAAGCGACCAACCATCCCCAACGCATCAAGGACCTGGTGGCCCGGCTTTCGGCCGATGAGTTAGATAGTACTCTTACCTATCCAGAGCGAGTATTGGCTTTCTATGGACAGTCCTATCTCACTCAGGACAAGGAGGAACTTGACGTGCGAACGATGCAGCAACATGCCAAGAACAAGAACTTTGAAGAATGTCTTTCCTGCGCCAAACGCATATTGGAAATTAACCCACTGAACATTGATGCCTTGCGCCAGGCTGGCAATGCTATCTATGCTTTATCGGAAGACTCGGTAAATTGTCGCGGATTGACAAAAGATGATGCCAAGCCCTACTTTGCTCGCGCCTTTCGCATCTATAACACCATAGCCACAACAGGCGATGGCAGCGCCGAACACCCTTTCTATGTCACGAAAATAAGTGACGAGTACAACTTCATGCGCGTTTACCTCAATCTTTGGAAATTCTCTAGTCAGGCACTTGTTGGGAATTGTGACGTGTTCACATTGTCGGAGAACAGCGAGTACTATCTGCAGCCAGAAATCCATTTTGAGATTACGCGCGTGCTCGAGATTGAAATGATGATGTTTCAATAGACATTCACCCTTATGAGAACAACTTTTTTTCTTTCGTTGATGCTTCTTGGCTTGTCGATATTTGGCAAACCCGCAGAGCAGACAGTTCAGTTTACTGATTTAACCACCGACACGATCAAGGCCGACTCGTTGCTGGACATACAGAACCATGGTTGTATGTTTGGACGCCCATTCCACGACGACTCAAAGCCGCACTTTACCTTGTTTGTGGGTGGCTTGTTCGGGGGCGGCGGGCCCAGCATGGGCGACCATGGTGCCTCCTATGAGTTCGGTGTACTCAACTTGGTTGGTGTGGCTTACTATACCTCGCACCACAACCAACGCCTATCGGCAGGCCTTGGAGTGATGATTAAAGGTGTCAACTGTGGCAATGACAGTTTCTTATTGCGCCATGACGACAACTCGGTCACCGTTGAACACGTAGCTAACGGTTATGCCGAAAATTTCACAAAATTCGATATTTCCAGTTTTATCATTCCATTGTTCTATCGTCAGCGCCTTTACAAACCTCTCAACTTCTATGCTGGCCCGATTGTTCGCTGCAACATGCGCTGCTCTCCCAAAACAAAAAATGAAGAGTCAAAGGAAGATAAGTGGCGCGTGTCGAACCTGCGCCGTTTCAACATTGACTTGATGGCAGGAATCGACTGTTTTTGGTTGGGATTCTATATCAAGTACAGCCCGCTGAGCGACATCAAGAATTGCTCACAATTCAACAACACGCTCACCCTAGGCGGCACCATCGCGTTCTAAGGACAGAAGTGTTTTTTAAGACATAAGACCAGAAGGTTTTGCGGAACTAGATACCAGTCGCTCCTTGATGAGAACTGGCATCTAGTTCCTTGTTATTTTGATTATTTCGGGTGTTGTTGAAAAATTGTGGTGGAAAGTTGGTGTGTATGTCGGGAAAAAGTGCTATTTTTGTAAATTCTTTTAAAGAGGAGATGAAATACCTTAGTTTGCCCGACGACACGACGCGGATTCTTCCATTCTATCTTGCGATGGAGGAGTATGCCGCCCGCATCATGGGCGATGAGGACATCTTCTTTATGTGGCAGGTTGAGCCGACGGTCATCTTTGGTCGCAACCAACTGATTGCTAACGAGGTGAACTTGGATTACTGCCGTGAGCACGGTATCCAGTACTATCGCCGCAAGAGCGGTGGCGGGTGCGTGTATGCCGACATGAGCAACATCATGTTCAGCTACATCACGCGCAGTGACAATGTTGAGTTGACCTACTCGCGCTACACCGCGGCGGTGGTGTCAATGCTTTGTGCTCTAGGACTTGACGCCAGCAGTACGGGCCGCAATGATATCCTCATCGGCAATCAAAAGGTGAGTGGCAACGCATTTTACCATCTGCCCGGCCGCAGCATCGTCCACGGCACGATGCTCTACGACAGCGACATGACACACATCGTGCATGCCATCACGCCGTCGGCGAGCAAGTTGTCGAGCAAGGGCGTGAAGAGCGTGTCGAGTCGCATCACCACCATCCGCCAGCACAACGACATCTCGCTGGAGGACTTCAAGGCGCATGCTCGCCGCACGCTGTGTGACAGCGAGCAGACGCTCACCGCCGAGGATGTTGTCGCAATTGAACAAATCATGCAGGGTTACCTCACCGAGGAGTTCATCCTGGGCAACAACCCTCGCTGCAACCTCGTGAAGCGTGGCCGCATCGAGGGCGTGGGCGAACTAGAGGTCAGCGTAGAGCTGAACCGCAACGCCATCACGGGGTTGAACGTCGCGGGTGACTACTTCCTGGTGGGCGATCTGGACGGCGGCCTCATTGACCGACTGAAAGGCGTCGCTTTTACACGCGCTGGCATTACTCAGGCCCTCGAGGGCGTGGACCTGTCACAAATCATCATGAACTTAAGTACAAATCAATTTATTAACTTTTTAACCGACTAAATCAGAATTATGGCAGACGAAATCAAAATCACCTGTCTCCACGACAAGCATGTGGCCCTGGGCGCACTGATGAGCCCATTTGCCGGCTATGACATGCCCATCCAGTACAAGGACATTGAGACCGAACACAACGCCGTTCGCAAGAATGTGGGCGTTTTTGACGTGTCGCACATGGGCGAGGTTCGCATTACTGGTCCCGAGGCCGAGAAATTTGTGAACTATATCTTCACTAACGACATCGCTGGTGCCGAGATTGGCAAAGTGTTCTATGGCATGATGCTCTACCCTGACGGAGGCACTGTCGACGACCTGCTGGTGTACAAAATGGGCGAGAACGACCTTTTCCTGGTCATCAACGCCGCCAACATCGATAAGGACGTGGCTTGGATCAACGAGCAGGCCAAGAACTTTGACGTGAAAGTTGACCACCAGAGCGAATACTACTCTCAGCTCGCCATCCAGGGTCCTGAGGCTGAGAAGACCATGCCCGCTGTGCTGGGCATCGAGGTCAACGACCTGACGTTCTACACCCACAAGGAGGTGGAATATGACGGCGAGACCATCATCGTGAGCCGCACAGGCTACACTGGTGAGGACGGCTTTGAGGTGTATGCTAGCGCTGCCGTGATCATGAAGATGTGGGATTTGCTCATGGCCGCCGGTGTTCAGCCTTGTGGCTTGGGCTGCCGCGACACGCTGCGTTTTGAGGCTGGTCTGCCCCTGTATGGCGACGAGCTCACTGCCGAGATTTCTCCCATCATGGCCACGCTGGGCATGTTCTGCAAGCTCGACAAGGAAGGCGGCTTCATAGGCCGTGACGCTTGCGCGCAACAGAAGGCTGAGGGCAGCGCCAAGAAGTTGGTGGGTCTGGAACTGAAGGACAAGGCCATTCCTCGTCATGGCTACGAGGTGCTTGACGGCGAAAACGTCGTAGGTTATGTGACCACTGGCTATCGCAGCATTTCTTGCGAGAAGAGCCTGGCATTCGCCCTGGTTGACCGTGCCGTTGGCGCACTGGGCAACGAGCTGAGCATCCGCATCCGCAAGAAAGTGTTCCCCGCCACTGTGGTGAAGAAACGCTTCTATCAGCCGAACTACAAGAAATAACGCACAAGTTTAGTAGTTAAAGTAGTTAAAGGTAGTCAAAGGTAGTTAAGTAGAACTCCATTGCTTCACTTTCACTACTTCCTAAAAGTGAAATAAATAAGTTATATCATTAACAATTAACATTATACAAAACAACAATGAGTAAGATTATTGAAGGACTCTTTTACAGCGAGTCGCACGAGTATGTGAGAGTAGAAGGCGAGTTTGGTTACGTTGGTATCACCGACCACGCACAGCACGAGCTGGGCAACGTGGTGTATGTCGACATGCCCGAGGTTGACGACGAAGTGACCGCCGGTGAGGAGTTTGGCGCCGTCGAGAGCACCAAGGCTGCTAGCGACCTGATCTGCCCGGTCAGCGGTACCGTTGTCGAGGTAAACGAGGCACTTGAGGACGAGCCCGGCCTGATTAACAAAGACGCTTTTGAGAACTGGATCATCAAGGTTGAGCTCAGCGACAAGGGCGAGCTCGACAACCTGATGGACGCCGCCGGCTACAAGGCCATGATTGGCGAATAAAGGCAGAAGAATCTTTTAAGACACAAGAACATAAGGACATAAGTTCTGTTTCTGTTCTTATGTTCTTATGTCTTTTTCTCAATCAATCTAAATCACAACTATTAATCAATGAATTTTAAATTTTTCCCGCATACTGAAGAGGATGTCCGCGCGATGCTGAACACCTGCGGTGAGCGCTCGCTCGACGACCTCTACAAGGACGTGCCCAGCGAACTCGTGTTCAAGCGCGAGTATGCCCTGCCCGACGCAATGAGCGAGGTGGACATCCGCCGCTACTTTGAGGAGTTGGGTAGCTTCAACGTGCCCCTGACCTGCTTTGTGGGTGCCGGTTGCTATGACCACTACTCCCCCAGCGTGGTCAACGACATGATGCGCCGCAGCGAGTTCCTGACCAGCTACACACCGTACCAGGCCGAGATTTCGCAAGGCACGCTGCAGTACATCTTTGAGTACCAGAGCATGATGACGCAGCTGACGGGCATGGAGGTGAGCAATGCTTCGATGTACGACGGCTGCACCGCCACTGCCGAGGCCATGATGATGGCCGTGAGCAACGCCAAGAAGCGCAACAAGGTGCTCATCAGCGACACCGTAAACCCCATCATCATCCGCGTTGTTGAGACCTACGCCAAATTCCATGGCGTGGTTGTCGAGCACATCAAGGAAGAGAATGGCGTGACCTGCCGTGCCGACTTTGAGGAGAAGGTTGCCAAGGACGATGTGGCTGGCGTGATTGTCGCTTCGCCCAACTTCTATGGCATCCTTGAGGACTACACTGGCTGGGCCGACCTGTGCCACGAGCACAAGACGCTGCTCATCATGAACTGCGTGGCCAGTGCTCTGGGCGTGATCAAGACTCCCGCTGAGTGGGGTGCCGACATCGCCGTTGGCGATGGCCAGAGCCTGGGTATTCCCATGAACTTTGGCGGCCCATACGTAGGCTTCCTGTGCACCAGCAAGAAGCTCATCCGCAAGATGCCTGGCCGCATCGTCGGTGCCACCGTCGATGCCGATGGCAAGCGCACATTTGTCTTGACATTGCAAGCCCGCGAGCAGCACATCCGCCGCGAGAAGGCCACCAGTAACATCTGCTCGAACGAGAGCCTGATGGCACTGTATGTGACCATCTACCTGTCGCTGATGGGCAAGCAAGGCCTGCGCGAGGTGAACGAGCTGGGTTACAGTGGCGCTCACTACCTGGCCGAGAAGTTGGTCGCTACGGGCAAGTTTGAGCTCGCCTATCCCGACCAGCCGTTCCTCAACGAGTTTGTCGTGAAGACCTACCTGAACATCGACGAGTTGCAGAACTGGTGTGTTGACGAGAACATCCAGGCAGGTCTGAAGCTTGACGACCACCGCCTGCTGTTGTGTGTGACCGAGATGCGCAGCAAGAACGAGATTGACGCGCTGATTGAGAGTGTAGAGGATTTCATCAATTCTAACGAAGAGGAGGCATAGCACTATGAACAACGTATATTACGGAAAACTCATATTCGAGTTGTCGCGCGAGGGTCGTCGTGGATATTCCCTCCCCAAGAATGAGATGAGTGACTACCGCATGGACTCACTGCCCGGCACGCTGCTTCGCGCCGAGGCTCCTGGCCTGCCCGAGTGTGACGAGATGACGGTGGTGCGCCACTACACCAACATGAGCAACAACAACTTTGGCGTGGACACCGGCTTCTATCCGCTGGGCTCGTGCACAATGAAGTACAATCCCAAGATTAACGAGGACATGGCCGCCCACCCGTCGTTCTGCAACCTGCACCCTCTGCAGGACATCAACACCGTGCAGGGCGCGCTGGAGGTCTACTACAAGCTGCAGGAGAGCCTCGCTGAGTTGGCCGGCATGAAGGAGTTCACGCTGAACCCGTTTGCAGGCGCACATGGCGAGTTGACCGGCTTGATGGTGATGCGCAGTTACCACATGAGCCGTGGCGACGAGAAGCGCACCAAGGTGATCGTTCCCGACTCGGCCCATGGCACCAACCCCGCCAGCGCCGCCGTGTGCGGATTGGACGTGGTGGTTGTCAAGAGCCGTCCTGATGGCACAGTCGACGTTGACGACCTGCGTCCGTTGCTCGACGACACCATCGCCGGCATGATGATGACCAACCCCAACACACTGGGCATCTTTGAGCACTCGATAGCCGAGATTGCCAAGCTCGTCCATGAGTGCGGCGGTCTGATGTACTACGACGGAGCCAACCTCAACCCCATGTTGGGCAAGGTTCGCCCGGGCGACATCGGCTTTGACATCATGCACATCAACCTGCACAAGACCTTCTCGACGCCTCACGGCGGTGGTGGTCCTGGCAGTGGCCCTGTGGGCGTTCGTGCTGGTCTGGAGCAGTTCCTGCCCAGCCCCCATGTGGTTCGCAACGATATCGACGAGGACACCTATCAGTACACTGTTGAGTTCGGCAAGGACTCGCTCGGCTCGATTTCGGGCTTCCTGGGCAACTTTGCCGTGATGATGCGCGCCTACACCTACATTCTCACACTCGGTCACGAGAATGTGAAGAACGTGGGTCCGCTGGCCACACTCAACGCCAACTACATCAAGGAGTCGCTCAAGGATGTGTATGAACTGCCCATTGGCGGTGTGTGCAAGCACGAGTTTGTGTTCGACGGCTTGAAGGACAAGTCCACCGGCGTGACTACCCTCGATGTTGCCAAGCGCCTGCTAGACTATGGATTCCACGCCCCGACCATCTACTTCCCGCTGTTGTTCCACGAGGCCCTAATGGTAGAGCCTTGTGAGACCGAGAGCAAGGAGACCCTCGACGCGTTCATCGCTGTGATGCGCAAGATTGCCGAGGAGGCCAAGAACGATCCTGAGATGGTGAAGTCGGCTCCGCACCACACTCCGGTGCGCCGTCTCGACGACACGCAGGCAGCCCTGAAGCCCATCGTGACCTACAGTGAACTTGTAGCTGAAAACTAAGACGGTTATGACATTTGACCTTATTATAATAGGTGCGGGCCCTGGCGGCTATGAGATGGCTGCCGAGGCCGCGCATGCCGGACTGACCGTGGGTATCGTTGAGCGTGACCAAATGGGTGGTACCTGCCTGAACCGCGGTTGCATCCCCACCAAGGCATTGTGCCGCAATGCCGAGGTGCTGGGCAACCTCAAGGAGTCGGCCATGTGGGGCATCCAGTCAGAAGGCTTCACCTTTGACTTTGGTGCCGCCATGACGCGCAAGGACGAGGTGGTAACACAATTGCGCGATGGCGTGAAGCAACTCATGCAGTCGCCTGGCATTACCGCCATCGAGGGCGAGGCACGCTTTGTCGACGCGCACACCATCGAGGTGAATGGCGATCGCCATGAAGCCAAGAACATTGTCATCGCCACAGGCAGCGCGCCCAAGGGCCTTCCTATCCCCGGAGCTGAACTGGCCATGACCAGCGACGATATCCTGAGCATGACCGAACTACCCAAGAGCTTGTGCATCGTGGGCGGCGGCGTCATTGGCATGGAGTTTGCCGCCATCTTCAACACCTATGGTGTGGAGGTGACCGTGGTCGAGTTCTGCAAGGAGATTTTGCCACCATTTGACAAAGACATCGCTAAGCGCCTGCGTCAAACGCTGGGCAAACGTGGTATCAAGATTGTTCCTCAGGCTGGCGTGAAAGCCATCGCCCCGTGCGATGAGGGCTTGACCGTGACCTACGACCTCAAGGGCAAGGAACAAAGCCTCGTTGCCGAGCGCGTTCTCATGTCGGTGGGTCGCCAACCCGTGTTGCCCGAGGGCCTTGACACCATCGGTGTGACCGTGGGTCGCCGTGGCATCGAGGTGAACGACCAGATGCAGACCAACGTCGAGAGTGTATACGCCATTGGCGATGTCAATGGCCGCATGATGCTCGCTCACGCTGCCAGTGCGCAGGGCGAGGTTGCTCTTGCCGCTATCTTGGGCAAGGAGTGTGACATTCGCTTGGATATAGTCCCCAGCGCCGTGTTCACTGTGCCCGAGTTGTCGATGGTGGGTCTGACCGAAGACCAGTGCGAAGAGCGCGGCATGGAGGTTGTGGTGAAGAAAGCCTTCTTCCGCAGCAACGGCAAGGCTGTGTCAATGGCCGAGCCTGATGGCCTTATCAAGATGATCATCGACGCACAGACACGCCAGATTGTGGGTTGCCACATCATGGGTGCCCACGCTGCCGATCTCATCCAGGAAGTGGTTATGGCTATGAATGCCGATGCTACTGTCGACCGTCTGGCGCACAGCATCCACGGCCACCCCACCCTGACCGAGGTGGTGATGACCGTTGCCAAGCAATTCTGATTTGACGGGCTTAAATGAGTCATTCAGGGTCGTGGCCACAGCCGCGGCCCTGAACTTGTAAATGGCAGCTGAATGTTGTGATGAATGAAAAAAATGTTTTTTTGCACCAAAACCTTGCAGATGTCGCTGGTAAATGGTAACTTTGTTGTCTTAATCGCAAACCAATCTCATTGACAATGAAACGAATATTGACAATAATTGCACTGGCCTGTTCCTTGTTGGGCATGCAGGCTACCGTCCCGGCGGGTTACTACAACTCGCTGCATGGTAAGACCGGTCAGGGCCTAAAGGATGCCGTCCATGCCCTGACAAAGAACCATACCAAATTGAGTTACAGCAGTTTGTGGTATTACTACTATGATACTGACTATCGTCCTGAGAACCGCAATCAGGTGTGGGACATGTATAGCAACAATCAGTACTTCTTCGGCACCCGCGGCAGTGCAGTGAGTGGCATGAACAAGGAGCACTCGTTCCCCAAGAGCTGGTGGGGTGGTTCTTCGGGTAAAGACGCCTACAGCGACCTGTACCATGTCATCCCTGCCGACGCCAAGGCCAACAGTGCTCGTGGCAACTTGCCATTTGGTGATGTAGCGAGTAGCGACTGGGACAACGGTTCGGCAAAGCGAGGCACGCCCCGCAGTGGTCAGGGCGGTGGCTCGAGCAAGGTGTTTGAGCCAGCCGACGAGTACAAGGGCGACTTCGCACGCATCTATTTCTACATGGCTTCGTGCTACCAAGACTATAATTGGGCGACCACCACAATGCTTACAAACAGTGACTGGCGCACACTCAATGCATGGTCTATCGAGTTGTTACTCCGTTGGGCGCGTCAAGACCCTGTGAGCGAGAAAGAGCGAAACCGTAACGATGCCGTTCAAATCTATCAAAACAACCGCAACCCGTTTGTCGATAATCCCGACCTAATGGAATACATCTGGGGCGACAAAGTGGGTACGGGCTTCGTTGAGGGTGGCGAAGATCCTGGTCCTGGCCCCGGTCCTGACCCAGAACCCACTGACGTGGCAACACTCATCTCTCCCACCCAAGGAACCATCCTTGAGTTTGGCGATGTCGCCTTGGGTGACAGTGCCACACTCACGCTCTATGTGCGTGGTGAGCATTTCACCTCTCCCTTGACGCTAAAATGCTACCTAAACAATTACACCATGTTCTCGTTGTCTACAACGAGCATCGACACCACGTCGCTCAACAGTCTGGAGGGTTATCCGCTGGAAGTGACTTACAAACCCACCTCGCTGGGTGAACATAAGGCGAAGATTCTGTTCAGCGGCGGTGGCTTGAGTCAGTCGGTGGGCATCCAGTTGCGCGCCACTTGTGTCGAATCGACGGCTCCCGAATTGCTTGGCGATGTCAATGGCGACGGCACAGTGGACATCAGCGATGTGAACATCGTAATTAATCTGATGCTGGGCAAGGATACGAGCGAGGACTTTGATGGTGACATCAACGAAGACGGAAATGTCGACATCAGTGATGTGAACATGGTGATTAATCTCATGTTGGGAAAGGGTTTTTAAGTAGTTAAAGGTAGTTAAGTAGTTAAAGGTAGTTAAGTAGTCTGTCGATATCGTTCAGGTAGTTAAGTAGTTTGTCGATATCGTTCAGATAGTTAAGTAGTTTGTCGATATCGTTCAGATAGTTAAGTAGTTTGTCGATATCGTTCAGATAGTTAAGTAGTACATCTTGACATTGTTTAACTATGGAGAGAGAAGTCACATATTCATTTGAGACAATTCTTGCATGGCAAAAAGCACATGTATTTGTCCTAAAAGTCTATCGAACTACTAGACAATTTCCTCGCGACGAGCTCTATGGGCTGACATCTCAGTTTCGACGTGCCGCAGTTTCAATTGAGGCTAATATTGCTGAAGGATATAAAAAGATAGGAAAAGCAGACAAATTACGATTCTATAATACTTCACAGGGAAGTATTGAAGAGTGCCGAAACTACTTAATCTTGTCACGTGACCTGGAGTTTATCACAATCGATCAGTTTATTGAAATGAAAAATTCTCTTGAAGAGACTAGCAAGTTGCTCAACAGTTATTGCCATGGCCTGATTGACAATATTAGCAAAAATGGAAATAGCTAAAGTCTACTTAACTACCTTTATCTACCTTTGACTACTTAACTACTTATATGATTCTCGAATATTTGAGTGGACCTGTTGTGGGGGCGGTGATTGGATATATCACCAATGATATTGCTATCCGCATGTTGTTCCGTCCTCGGCAGCCGAAGTATATCTTTGGTTGGCATGTGCCGTTTACACCCGGTATCATCCCAAAAGAGAAGAACCGCATTGCCGGTGCCATCGGTGACAGCATTAGCGAAAACTTAATGAACCGCGAGGTGCTGGAGCGCACATTGCTCAGCGACGAGATGATTGCCAAAATCAGACAAGCCGTTGATGACTTCGCCACCACCCAAATGAGCAACGACGAAACAGTGGAACAGTTCGCTCGTCACTATCTCACCGAGAGCGAGGTGGCGGCACTGCGCGAGAATGCCACCGAGGAGGTGAGCAAACTCATCACCTTGAAGTTGCAGGATGGTGCCGTTGGTGCCCGCATCGCACACGCCGCGACCGAACATGTGGTGGAGAAAACGCACCACAGTATAGCGGGCCATCTAGGCGCCGACAAACTGCTGGGCGCACTCTCGACCCCCATCGAAAAACTCCTGGCCAAACATATCAATGAGGTGTTACAGTCACATTCGGGCGAGATGGTGTCACGGATGATCGATGATGAGGGCACAAAGTTGCTGCACATGCCCATGCGACAACTCATGGCAGGTCATGAGGAGCAAGTCGAGCAAGCCAAGGACAGCATCATCAGCGTCTACCGCACTGTCATCACCGAGCGGTTGCCGCGCATCCTTGAGGCCATCGACATCAGCGGCATCGTCGAGCGCCGCATCTGCGAAATGGACATGGAGGAGGCCGAGGGCATCATCATGCAGGTGATGCACAAAGAGCTCCGCGCCATCGTGTGGCTTGGAGCCCTGCTGGGTTGCATCATGGGAACGGTGATGACCTTTGTTAATGCATAATGCATAATGCATAATGCACAATGCACAATGCACAATGCTAAATCAAGATTTCAATGAAGTCCCTTAATATTTACCGAGTATGATGTTGATGACGGCATTGACATCGCTCACATCGATAGTGTCGTCATCGTTGAGGTTGCAACGACCGTCATAATTCTCAGCCTGATCCTTACCGAGTATGACATTGATAACGATGTTGACATCTGTTACATCGACAGAGCCGTCGAGATTGATGTCTCCAACCTTTGGCTCGATAGTAAATGCCTCGGTATAGATTTGGCTCCATACCGCCCTGTCGTCACCCATCATCCATGAGAGCATGTGCTCACCAGGAAGCAGTGTCGACACATCAATCTCCACCACACCAGTGAACGTTTCACCCTTGCTTGCCTGGATATCACAAATCTGGGCATTGTCCACATCGGCATCAATCCAATACATATATCGAACGATATTCACCTGTTGAATATCCTCCACGTCAAGAATAACGAAATATTTCGTTATGGTACTACTCCACAGTCCCGCATCGTCCTGGACTCGCATGGTGAGTGAATGCAATCCCTTCGACAGATTTGACAAATCAACAGTAGCCACCGACTCGCCAAGAACCTGAGCATTGCTAACGTCATTGTCGAACCAGAATTGTCGGGCTACAATCGTAGTCCCCTCCACCCCATCGGGAAGAGTGAGAAAGTACTTGGTTACCGCACCGCTCCACAAGCCTTCGGAATCCTTTACTTGCATGGTGAATGCATGAAGGCCTCTTGACAGACTTGATACATCGATGCTGACTCCCGAAGGACCAAGAGGCTGGCTCGTGCTGATGTCATGGTCAATCCAATAGACACACTCATCCAGCGTCTTTTGCTGCGCCATCGCCATTATGCATAGCATGGTGGCAGCAACAAGTATGATACTTCTGAATGTATTCATAGCCGTTGATGTATTAATGTTTACAGAGGCCGTGTTTATTCTCTCACTTCAGCTTCGTATGTCACATTGAGTGTGGTGCCATTGACTTCAAGATCGAGACTCTTCACTACGGGTGTTGCCGGCACCTTGTTCCAGCCCAGTCCACCAAAAGGACCTACAGGGGTACCATCGGTGCCAACATAAGTTTCGGGGTCGATCAATTCGAACGTGCGGTTTTCGGTATAAGATGCATTGCTCGCATCGGCAAAGAGGCTTGGAGGATACGCTTGATAGCAATTCTCATAAGTGCAGCCTATATCGGTGCTCCACGAACTACTTACGCAATTTTTCACGACGCAATTCTTACCTGTTGATCTAGGCGAGCTATAGCTTCCGCCTCCAAGAGTCATGCAATTGGTCCAAGTGAAAGCAGAATAACTTATTTCATCATAGTTTATATTATAACCATTATAATACCAAGCTATGATGCAGTGATCCAACAAGACATCACTCTGAGTACTAAAGAGCTGAACTCTTTTTTCAATATAGCAATTGGCTATATACAACCCATTGGCAATAATCGTTTTTGTGCCCTGAATATAATTGGTCCTGCACTGCAAGATGTTGACGTTCTCTATGTTGCTATTGAAAGTGATGTCACCAGAAACACGGCATTTCTTCATGGTGAAGTTCTTTAACTGAGCAGTAGTGGAACTATTGATATTCGCAGCATATACATTATTATTGAAGCAGAGTCCTTCGAGTTTCACATCAGATAGAATCGCGTCTGCGACACCAATATAGACATTACCATTGATGGTAGTAATGGCTGTGCCCGCTTCTTCGTTTCGTTCAAATCCCGCACCATAGATGGTGACCGACTTGGTGATGTTAGTCGCGGTGAATGTTCCATCCGAAAGCGTGATCACGTCACCGTCAACAGCCGCATTGTGGGCCTGGACAAGGGCAGAAGCACCCTTAAAGACCGATGTAGTGTTCTCGTGCTGCAAGGTAGCAGTCAATACGTCACTTTGTGCCCACATCGCCATCGTGATGGCGGAAAAGGCCAGCATTAGTAATAATTTTTTCATAATTCCAATCATGTTATTGTTAGTAAAAAGTGATTTGACATTTCCCGGTGATTTTATCGCAATCAGGCACAGGCATCATTGTGTATGCAAAGGTACAGAGTCCTTTGCACACATAGTGTCTAAGCCCCTGAATATAGACTAACAATAACAGTTGGTGTTAGTGTTTTTCACTTATTGTCAGTAATCCTGCTGTTTTGCCACTCCTTGGGTGTCATGCCCGTAACGGCCTTGAAGGTGCGGAAGAATGAGACCTCACTGGCGAAACCAGCCTCTTGTGAGACAGTCATCATCTTCAAGTCGGGATGCTCGGTGAGCATCTGTTGCACATATTCCACACGATACTTTGATACCAACTGCAGGAAGGAGCATCCCATCAGTTCCTTGATGCACTTCGATAGATTTCGGTCTGGCACCTGCAGTGCGCGTGCCACGTCGGCCAAGCGCAAGTCGGGTTGACGGTAGAGCTGCTGGCTCTGCATGAGTTCATCCAACCGCTGCATCAATGCCTGGTTGTCGCCTAGCTTCTTCTCGGTTAACTTATCATCATCCACTGCGATGGTGGCTTGTCTCAATTTTGCTCGCCGCATCATGACCCTCACGGTCACCACAAGCGATGCCAGTGCGACCAATGCCACCAGCATGATGGCCATCCACAACCATGCAGGAGTGCCAGCCTTACCTTGATTGGATCCCACCTTGATCAGCATCGCCAGGCTCAGAGGAGCAAAATTGGTCTTGGTGATACCGCCCGTGAGCAAGAGGTCGCCCTCGGGAGTCAAGACCATGGCTTCTTCTTTCAAGCCATAGGGCAAGGAGTCGGTATAATACAACGTCATGGTGGCAGGACTGCGCTGGTAGTCCACCGCCAGCACATAGAGGCGGTGGCTCTCGCCGGCTCCGACGACGTAGGCGCGTCGAGCCTGTCGGTCGGCAACCACACGTGATGTCCAAGAAATATCCTCCCACGGCGAGCGCATGGGCATGGGACATACCGTTGGCAGAAGAGAAAACTCCTTGCCGCGCACGTGGATGAATGCCAGTTGGCCTTCTCGGTCATGCGCCGACAGTAGGTAGGCATATTCGCTCTTTGCAGTGTCACCAATAAAGCTTTGATAGCCCAAACTGCGTCCCCAATGTTCCAACAGTGTCCATTCGTCAAGCAGCGGCACGTGCATGGAAGTACCATCGATGCCATCGACGATGCCATTGTGAATAACACCTCCCTTGTTGTCATACTGACTCAGCACAATGGCGTCGTTATCGGCGGTGCGCAGGATGTAAGGATAGGCACGAGCGGTTGTGACTGGCGCGAGCGAGTCAAAGTTCTCATCGCCATCAAAGACCTCGACGCAATCCTCCTTGTACCAGTTCCCGACAATGATAACACGTCCACCGGCGATTTCGACAGCCGACGCCAGAGCCCGTTGCTTGTAGAGACATCCCATGCCCTCGAAGGAGTGTGTCTCGGGGTCGTAAATCTCAACTGGATAGGTCTGCCCTATGCCCAGGTTTTTCTCCATTCCGCCTGCTATCATCACCTTTCCTGACGACATCAGCACGGCCGTGCCGCAGTCGTGGTCGTAGGTCATTGGCACCAGATGCCAAGCACCATCCTCATAGTACTCGGCGGTGGGTGTG
>JAEEGF011860057.1_pt1 | contig 21190 bp, 19 predicted proteins | sample 9134171 | NCBI WGS metagenome assembly JAEEGF01 (sample SAMN16246542, study PRJNA631951) | gut metagenome | biome: gut microbiome; feature: rumen; material: AP-attached | host: Bos | place: Iran: Karaj | collected 2018-10 | reverse complement strand
CCGCCTCTCCGAACATCGCGCCGCATTTCGTACCGCCGATGTAGAAGACGTCGGTCAGCCGGGCGATATCCGGCAGCGTAGGCAGTCCGGGATCATCCTCAGCGCAGGCGAGCGCGTAGGCGAGCCTGGCTCCGTCGAGGTAGAGGGGGATCTCAAACCCGGCGCAGACCTCTCTCAACTCTTTGAGTTCCTTCGTCGTGTAAAGCGTGCCGTATTCGGTGGGGTGTGATATATAGACCATTCCCGGGAAGACCATGTGCTCATGATTGCCGTCGGCATAAAACCCTTCAAGAAAAGCTTTCAGCTCCGCTGCTCTCAGCTTGCCTTCGGGAGCGCCCGACGCGTCTCTCGAGCCGGGCAGCGTCAGCACCTTGTGCCCGGTATATTCGATCGCTCCGGCCTCGTGCACGCCGACGTGGCCGCTGTCGGCGGAGACCACGCCCTCAAACGGCCGCAGCACCGTATCGATCACGACCTGGTTCGTCTGCGTTCCCCCGGCGAAGAAATACACTTCGGCTCTGGGGCAGTCGCAGGCCTCGCGGATCTTCCCGGCCGCCGACGCGCACCATCCGTCGAGTCCGTAGCCCGGGTTCTTCTCCCCCGCCGTCTCCGAGATCCTTTTCAGTATCTCGGGGTGGGCGGTCTCGCAGTAATCGTTAACGAAAAAAAGCTTTTCCGATCGGGTATCCATCTTCCCTGTCTCCGTTAATATGTATTCCGTCTGAAGAAATCGCCTTCGAAGTCTGTCTGTGATATCTCAGAAAACCTTTCAGGGGGGCCGCCGGAGACCCGCTTCCCGGCGGATCCCGCGGCGCCCCCCTCCGGGTCACCGTTTTCTGATTCGGATTCTTATTCGGCCTTTGCGCTCTCAGCGCCCGAAGACGACTTGCCCGCCTTCCCGCCGACGTATCCGGCGAGCACGGCCGACAGATCGAGTCCGGTGCTCTCCTTTACGCCTTCGATGACCTGGCTCGCCGACTTCATGACGTCGCCCACGAGTTTCGAGGAGTTGCCGTCTCCGTACATGACGATCTTTTCGGTCTGCGCGAGAGGTGCTGCGGCGTTCTTCACGACGTCGGGCAGCGCTTTCAGATACATCTCGAGCACCGACGCCTCGCCCATCTTCTTCTGGGCCTCGGCTCTCTTCTCTATCGCCTCTGCCTCGGCAAGCCCCTTCGCCCTGATGCCCTCAGCCTCCTGCTCCATTGCGAAGCGGTCTGCCTCGGCCCTGGCGCGCCTTGCCTCGGCCTCCTTGACGATCTCGTACATCTTCGCCTCGGCGTCGCGCTGACGGCGGATGAGATCGGCCTCGGCCTCCTTCTCGGCCTTGTACTTCATGGCGTCGGCCTGCTTCCTGACCTCGGCGTCGAGCTTCCTCTCCTGGATGGCGATCTCCTTCTCGGCGAGCTCGGCCTCCTTTTCGCGGCGGGCGATATCGGCGTTCGTTCTCGCGATCTCTATCGTCTTCCTCTGGTTTTCCTGCTGGATCGAGTATGCCGCGTCGGCCTCGGCGCGCTTGCTGTCGGCCTTGGCCTTCATCTCGGACTGCTGTACCGCGAGCTGGGCGTTCTGCTCGGCGATGAGCTTCTCTGCCTCCACCTTAACGGCGTTGGCCTCCTGCTGCGCGTTCGAGCTTGCGATCGCTATGTCTCTCTGGGCGTTCGCCTTTGCGATCTGGGCGTTCTTTCTAATCTGCTCGACGTTGTCGATACCCATGTTCTCGATCGTTCCGGCGGCGTCCTTGAAGTTCTGGATGTTGAAGTTTACGACCTCGATGCCGAGCTTCTCCATATCCGGCACGACGTTCTCGGTGATCTTCTTGGCGACTCCCTGGCGGTCCTGGACCATCTCCTTGAGTCCGACCGATCCGACGATCTCGCGCATGTTCCCTTCCAGGACCTGCGTGACGAGGGCGACGAGCTCGTTCCGGCTCATTCCGAGCAGCGATTCCGCCGCCTTTTCGAGGAGCTTGTGATCGGCGCTGACCTTGACGTTGGCCACGCCGTCGACGGTAACGTTGATGAATTCGTTGGTGGGGACGGCCTCGCTGGTCTTGACGTCGACCTGCATGACGCGGAGCGAGATCTTGTCGACCCTCTCAAAGAAGGGCATTCTCCATCCGGCGCGCCCGATGAGAATACGGCGTCTGCCGAGACCCGAAATGATGTAGGCGGTGTCGGGCGGGGCCTTCAGATAACCCATCGCCATAAAGATGATGACTACAGCCGCCGCGGGGATAATGATTGTCCAGGGCATTTTTCTACCTCCTCTTAGGGTTCTTTTATGCCGGACGGGACCCGGGACCTCGCGTCACACCGAAAGCGGATATGTCCGCGGCGGGGCAGGGCGCCCGTCTTTTTTTGACCTGACACAATGATTATATCACGCGGTCACGCGATTGTCAAGAGAAATCGTAAAATTTTTACTTTTTTTCAAGCGATCGCATCCGGCGGTCCCGGAAACGCGGAGGTGGCAGTTCAGTTTGCCCTTTCGAACTCGAACACGAACTCGTTCGTGACCGTTTCTCCGGGGGCGACGAAGCGAAGATCTCCCCTTTCCTCTGCCTCTCCCGCCGGCATCGCGGGCGTGACAGGCTCGAGCCCCATGACGTAATCGCCCGAGGCGAGATTCTTCCACTGGAAGATGCGGTCGATCACCGGCGACGAGAAGCTGACCGTCATCTCGGTCCCTATAGCGCGATTCCGGACCCCGTAGTGACGGAAGCCCTCGCTGTCGGCCACGAGGACATGATAGAAGTTCTGCTGGCGGTATCCGGGGACCGGAGGAGTGATCCGCTGCCATTCGTCCGCGAATGCGGCGGAGTAATCGTTAGCCGGGACCGTCTCGACCGGATCGATCATCAGTTCCGCGGTCTCGGATATCAGCGGGTAGCCCAGGTTGAAATGATAGAGCAGGTAGAGGGGCTGATCGGCGAATCCGCCGTTCGTTATCTCGTCGGTGAAGGAAAAGCTGTTTTCGTTCCTTCTGAATCTGAATGTGCGCTTCAGCGTATACCTGACTCCGAAAAGCAGCGCGTGTCTGACCTCGCCGCTGATCACGCAGACGGGTTCCCCCGCGGCGTCGAACTCGGTTTTGACCGAGATGTTTTCGGCCGGCGTGTGATTGTGTCTTCCGTGAAGTCCCTCTCCCGGGGCCGTGTCTGGATCGGCGGAGCCTATCCATTCAAGCCCGCAGGTTGCGAGAAAGCCCCCCTGGAAGGTCCTGAGCCACTGGCTGCCGGCGCTGCTGTAATAGGCGGGATGAACGATCCCCGCGGGGGAGTGCCAGGACATCTCGCGGTTGTTGTATCTGACCGAATAGATATCCATTCCCCTGTCGGGAAGAAGGGTCACCGTGAGCCTGTCTCCGTTCCATATCTCGACGGCGAGCACCCCTTCCGCCCTTCCGCCGCTGAGCCTGTATGTCCTGACGTCGAAAAGCTGTGAGATGTCTCCGATATAGGGCAGTTCCGACTGATAATCCTTCATTATGAACTCCGTTCCGCCGCCTGTGTGCCGGCACGGATCTTTCCGAAGCGTGCGGGCGGGCGGCTGTTTTTGTCCCGGGGATCCTTCCCCCGCGGATCTCAGGTGCCGTATGACATCCGGAAAACCGCTGGATCCCGTGATCCCCTTGACGATATAATATCATATTAAGAGTGTTTATTCAAGCTTTTTCTCAGGCTTTTTTTCTCTTCTCCGATCTTCTGGTTGACATCCGTCCCGTATAGTGATAAAATTTATCCGTGCGGGGCCCGGACAGATGCGGGAAACCGCCGAATAAAACACAAAGAGGTTGTGAAGAATGACAGTTACAAGACCGCCCATGGGCTGGAACTCATGGAACACATTCGGCAAGAACATCGACGAGCAGCTCATCATCGACACCGCCGACCGCATGGTCGACTGCGGCCTTCTCGACTGCGGATACGAATATCTCGTCATCGACGACTGCTGGTCGGAAAGGCTGAGGAGCCCCGAGGGGAAGCTCGTCCCCGATCCGGTAAAATTCCCTCACGGAATGAAGTATGTCGCCGATTACGTCCATTCGAAGGGACTTAAATTCGGCATGTACTCCTGCGCCGGCGCGCTGACCTGCGCCGGATATCCATCCAGCTTCGGCCACGAATACGACGACGCTGCCTCCTTCGCCGAATGGGGAGTCGACTTCCTCAAATACGACTACTGCTTCAGGGACAAGAACGTCCCCGGCGAGGTCCTCTACCGCAGGATGAGCATCGCTCTCGCCAACTGCGGCCGCGACATCCTCTTCTCGGCCTGCAACTGGGGAGCAGACGAATCGCACAACTGGATCAAGACGACCGGCGCCCATATGTGGCGGTCGACCGGCGACATCTTCGACTCATGGTCGAGCATCCGCGACCTGACAAAGAAACAGTTCGATCTTCTCAGGACGAACGGACACGGCTGCTTCAATGACATGGACATGCTCGTCGTCGGCCTGAACGGGAAGGGCAACGTCGCGAGAGAGGCCACCAATCTCTCCTTCGAGGAATACAAGGCCCACTTCTCGATCTGGGCGATGTTCGGCTCGCCGCTCATGCTCGGCTGCGACGTCCGCGCCATGACCGACGAGACGCTGAAGATCATAACCAACAAGGACGTCATCGCGATCGATCAGGATCCCCTCTACGCCCAGCCCTTCTTCACCCGTTCGGGAAGTCAGGAGAAATTCATCTCGGTCCGTCTGCTCGACGGCGGCGATCTGGCGGTCGGCGTATTCAATCTCGCCGACACCGACATGAACACCTGGAACGCCTGCCTCCTGCTCAACGAGATAGGGATCGACGTCGCCTCGGGGAAAACGCTTCACATGCGCGAGCTCTGGACGGGAGAGGAGTTCGACGTAAAGAACGAGATCTACCGCCCGAGCAAGCTCGCTCCGCACTCCTGCCTGCTCTTCAGGGCGTCGGTCGTCGATGCCTGACGAAAAAAAGACGGGCGGCGACTCGGTCTGCTTCAGATGCGGCTCACCGCTCGGTAAGGACGACGCTGGAGCCTACAGGCGGTTCGTCGACCGCGACGCCGAGAGATTCCTCTGCATGAGATGCCTCTGCACTGATCTCGGCTGCAGCGAGAGCTACCTCAGAGGACGCATCGAGTTCCTCCGCGAGAACGGCTGCCTGCTCTTCCCTAAGGAAGGATCGCAATGAACAAGTCACGGGGCTGTTAAAAAAGTCTGACTTTTTTAACAGCCCCGCTTATTTCCGGAGACGCGCTCCTGTCATTCAAGGATGTTGGTCGTGATCATGTCGACGCCCCAGTCGATGAGCCTTACGGCGTCATCGGGGTTGTCGACGGTCCAGCAGTTGACGGTCACTCCCGCTCCGTGAAGCTCGCGGATATTCTCCTCTGTGAGCGCCTTCCAGTGGATGTCGAGGTCCATCCTCTTCTCCACCAGCGTCGCGAGAAGCTCGGAGGAATACTCGGTGCAGAGGAACTGGACCTTCTGCCCCGGCTTCGCCTCCTTGATCAGATCGAGGTTGCTCATCTTGAAGGAGATGAAGACGGTGTTGTCGAGATATCCGTCGAAGACCTTCAGTATCTCGCCGATCTCTTCGGCAGTAAATGCGCTCTTGAGCTCGGGGACGCAGATCTTTCCGTAGTGCTCGCAGATGCGGCGGTACTCCTCAGGCAGGCAGAGCTTCAGCTCGGCGCGGTCGGAAAGGCCGGTCGACATGTCCTTCAGCGTCAGCGCTCTCAGATCGGCGAGGGTGCTCTGCTCCATGACGAGATCGGTCTCGCAGATGCGGCCCGACCTGCCGTCGTGGTTCAGAATGAACTTCCCGTCCGCCGTGCGCCAGATATCCGTCTCGACACCGAAATAGCTGCGGTTGCCGGCGGCGAGGAACGCGGCGGCGGTGTTTTCGGTCTCAAGCCCGCTGACTCCCCTGTGGGCGACGAGCAGCGTACCGCGCTTGGCGTCGATCTTAACTGTGTTTCTTCTCATTTTTATCCTTCCTTTCCGCGGCGGGGACTGTCCCGGCGCCGCGCTTGACAGAATTTACCTTGCTTTTTCAGCCTTGAAAGCGTCGACGACGTTCTTTATCCGCTGATAGTCGTTCGTAAGTATCGTGTCGACTCCCCAGTCGAGATAGCGGCGCGCCTCTTCGGGATCGTCGGCGTAGAAGACGTTGCAGATGATGCCGCGCGTGTGTGCGTCGGCGATCATTTCGGGCGAGATCCAGGGCTTGAAGAGCTGGACCCTGCCGCAGCCGGTCTCCGCGGCGCGGTCGACGATCTCCCACCGCCTCTCCTTCGGCCCGGCGCCCATGCATCTGCGGATGTGGGGGGCGATCCTTCCCGCCTGAAGCTGGAAGGTGTCGTTCCCGCTCATGAGGTAGCTGTAGTTCACGCAGTCGTATCTCTCTATGAGAGCGACGATCTTTCGCAGCAGCCCCTCGTCGTACTCAGAGAAATTGTCGGGCGTCTTTACGTGTATGTTCATGACGCAGCGGCAGGCGAACTGCTTCAGTATGTCCTCGAACCTCAGTATCCTGAGGCCGGCGAAGGTCTCGCTCTTCTTTATTCCGAAATCATACTTCATAAGCTCCGAGAAGGTGTGCTCGTACACCTTACCCGTACCGTCCGACACCCGGTCGAGCTTCGCGTCGTGGATCGACACGATCTCGCCGTCCTTCGTGTACCAGAGATCGAACTCGATCTCCTCCGCGCCCGAAGCAACTGCGGCGCCGAAGGCGGGCATCGAGTTTTCTGGAGCGACCGACGAAAAGCCGCGGTGGGCGCAGACTCTCGGGTAGGGCATCCGGTCGTCGTCTTTTACGGTCCCCGGACCCGCCGGGCGGTATTTATAGGGCCTGCGGCCCCGCTCGGTGTAGTCGGGATGCGAGGACAGCGGCTTGTTGTAGCCCGCCGGCTTGAGATATTTCACCTTCGGATCGAATTCCGCCGAGCCGGTCCCGATCCGGCTCTTCATGTCGAGCAGCACCCGTCCGTCGGGGGCGACTATCGCCGAGCATCCGCCGACCGGCGAGTCCTCCCCCATGCTCACCGACGCCCTCACGACATAGGCGTCGCAGGAGTAGGCGGCGAAGGATGTGAAGAGATCGAGCGCGCGGTGGGTGTCGGTCCGCTGGTGGGAGCAGCCGATGATGACGTCGGGCTTCGCCTTGGCGATCACCGGGAAGTATTCATAGAAGTAGAAGTCGTAGCAGGTGAGGAAGGCGAACCTGAGGCCGTCGGCCTCGACGACAGTCACCGGCTCGTATTCGAAGGAATATCCGCTGCTCTCCTTCCGGAATCCGGCCGATTCCCCCGGAGTCAGGTGCTGCTTGCGGTATTTTCCCGCCAGCTTCCCGCTTTTGTCGAAGCAGAAAGTGGTGTTGGCGTTCTTCTCTGTTTTGTCGGTCGCGTTCACGAATACGGTGGCCCCGCAGCGGACGGCGGCAGCCGACGCCGCCGAAAGGATCGCGTCGGTGAATTTCGAGACAGCCGAGTCGAACTCTTCCCGGCAGGAGGCGAAGGCCGGAACGTCGGCCGACTCGGGAAGAACTATGAGATCGGCGTCGCCGCCTATCGAATCAAGCAGCCGGAGCTGCTTCTCAAAGAGCTCTCCGGCTCTTGAAAAGTCTCCCGAGTACTCGGGCTGGATAACGTATGCTTTCATTTTTTCTTTCTCTGTCTCCTCCGCGGTTGATCTGCGTCCTCCGTCTGCCGGCAGGACAAATAATATCAGTTTTTATCAGACCTTTGCTTCGTCACCGTCTCAGGTCCCCGGAAGACCCTCGTACATCCGGGAGTACCAGGGGAAGTTCTTCCAGGTGTTGACGTGCAGGCGGTGCATCTCCTCGGTGAGGAGGATGACCTTTCCGGTCACGCGCGGGTCATACGGGAAGAAATCGTAGTATTCACCCTTGTAATAGAATGCGAACAGGGACGTCTCGGTCTCGATGACGGGCGAGAAGACCTCGTCGTAACCTAGCTTCATCTCAAAGGGCTCGCCGTATTTCCTTCCCGAGAAGGACACACCGGTGTGATCGATCCTGAAAACGCCCTCTCCGCAGAGCTCGGAGGACTGCTTGTTCCTAATGAGGTGGTATTCGGGTATGCAGCCGAGAAAGACCGGGAAGGAGAAGGAAAAGTCATCCTTTTCCCTGATCTCGCGGATGACGCGTACGCGCTCCTCCTTCACTAGATCGAGCGGCGAGCGGATCGCTCCGGTCTCCCCGGCCGAAGGACGCATCGCGTATGTGTCGTCGACGGTAAAGTAAAATCCGCATTTTTCGCAGGCAAGCCGGTCTCCAGTCGACCTCATGGTGAACTCGGCTCCGCATTCGGGACAGCGGTATATGACGGTGTCGAGCCCGGCCGCGGCGCGCCCCTGCATCTTCCATTTGATCCCCTGTTCCCTTCCCCAGGCGTAGTCGTCGTGCCTGAAGGCGAGGTTCAGGGCGTCCTCGACCTCTTCGTTCGTCATCGACTCAAGCTGCTCGGGCGTAAAGAGCAGCTTCAGGGTGACCTCGGTGCGTCCCGGTCTCTCCTCCAGCCAGTGCTTCGGAGTGGTGAGAAACTGGCCTCTGCATTCGCCGAAGTATACCGGTATCCTGTAGTGGCGGATGAAACGTCCGGTGCCGGCGACGACCGGCTGGTTCTCTCCGAAGATCGAGCTCATCCCCTCGGGAGCCATGCAGACGCATCCGCCCTTCATTATGATCGAGTTTATCGCGCGGATGCCGTTGAAATCGGCGGTGAAATTCTTTTTGGGAAGGATGCGGTTGAGGCGGAAGACGGTCGCGAGGTGGCTCTTGAAAAACTCGCTGTACCCAGCGACGATACTAATCCTCTTCGGATAGGTCGCCGCCATCATGTAGGCGTGATCCAGCCTTGACAGATGGTTCCAGATGAGGAAGCAGGGACCCTTGCACTCGTTGATGTCCGCCTCCCTCTTTATGACCGGCCGGTATTTTTTCATTATGAAGCCCGCCATCAGGAACCAGTAGAGAAAGTATATGAACCTGTCAGGCCGCTTTATCTTTCTCTTTGCCAGCCGCTTCTGAAGAGTTTCCCGTCCCTTTTTTTCGGCTTTAATTCTTTCCTTTGCCGCGATCGCGGTGTTCCTTTCGATCTCGGCTCTTATCTCCTCCCCGGCAAAGCCGGATGCTCTGACCTCGGGCGGGATGATCTCTGTTCTTTCCATGAAAAGCTTTCTCCTCGGATTGAATGGGGCAGGGCGCCTGACGCCGGAATGGCTGTCAGATATATTTTTTCGCGATCTCAAGCAGCACGGGATATGTCTCCGGAGTCCCGCAGATCACAGAAGAGGGCCGGTCGAGCGTCAGCGGGCTGCCGTCGGCGGCGGTGATGATCCCCCCCGCCTCTTCGACGATCAGCTTCCCGGCGGCGTAGTCCCAGGGCTGAAGGATGAGCTCGAAGAAAAGGTCGCAGGAACCGGTGGCGACCGAGCAGAGATCGATCGCGGCCGATCCCGTCCTGTGTATGTCGGCGCAGGCGCAGAAGACCTCCCTCGCCATCGAGAAGGTCGCCTCCGACAGAGTGTCCTTGTAGTAGGGACAGGGTCCGAAGACCGCCATGGCGATCCTCATCGGCCGGTCGGAGACCCGGACCGGACGGCTGTCCTCGAAGCAGCCCTCACCCTTCGCGGCATGGACGAGCTTCCCCGAATATGGGTTGTAGACCGCGCCGAAGATCACCTCTCCGCGAGAGACCGCGGCAATCGAGATGCAGGACATCCTGCAGTTGTGTATGAAGTTGTTCGTCCCGTCGATCGGATCGATGACGAAGCAGAGCTCTCCGCCGAGGGACGAGGCGTCGTTCGCCTTTTCCTCGCCGATGAACCCCGCCCCGGGAAAGGCGGCGGAAAGGCCGTCGATCAGGAAGCGCTGAACGGCGATGTCGTAGTCGGTGACGAAGTTCTGCGTCCCCGGCTTCGAGTGAAGATGCCCCGGGCTTTCGGGGTCGTGCGCCGAGAGGATGATCTCCCCGGCGCTCCTCATGAGAGAGCCGACCGCCGGCAGGAACCGGTCGGTGACAGGTGTATGCGGCATTGGTTATATCTTTCCTTTCTTCAGGGCAAATCTTTTGGCCACTCTCACGGCTCCGTCGAGCTGAGGCGTGTCGGGGATCCTCACCTCGACGCGCGGCAGGACGCCGGCTTCCTTCAGAGCCTCCCCGAAGGCGGCCCTGAACTCCTCCTCGCAGAACAGTCCGCCAGAGCATACCGTAGGGAGCGGCATCTCCTCGCTGCCTGCTTCCCGCAGGGCGGCGGCCAGAAGCTCCGCGATCCCGCGCGCGGCTTCGCGGACGATCCGCCGGGCGGCTGCGTCTCCGGCGGCGGAAGCCTCGAACACACAGGGGGCGAAGCCGGCGATGAAGGGCTTGCCTCCCCCGTATATCCTCACCGTCGATTCGGGCGCCTCGGCAGGCCCGCCGAGGTATGCCGCGGCCGCGGCAGAGAGAGAGGTCTTCTCTCCTCTGCCGTCGGCGGCCATGAGAGCCGCCTCGAGTCCGGCGCTGCCGATCCTGAATCCGCCGCCCGACTCTCCGTCGATGAGATATCCCCATCCGCCGATCCGCGAAAGAGTCCCGTTTTTTCTCAGAAAGCAGACGCTTCCGGTACCGGCGATGACCACGGCGCAGTCGGCATCTTCGGGAAGGAAACCGAAAAGATTGAAGCTGTCGGTTCTGACGGCGATCCTCACCCGTCCGGCCTCGCTCTCCAGCGCCTGCGCCACCGATCTCTCAATGGCGTCGGAATGGCCGGTCGCGCCGGATATACCGGCGTAGATCACCGCTCCGCCTCTGTATCCGGGTTGTTCTCCGCGCCACGCGCGGATTAGCTCTCCGCACAGAGACGAGATACGGCCTGCGGCCTCCTCCTCGCCGACGTCGTTCGGGTTGACGGGGCCGGCAGAGACCGCCGGACCCGCGGAGCTGCCCTCGGGGTCGGACATGTCGCAGAGGGCGGCGAGCGTCTTGCTCCCTCCTCCGTCGATCGCGATCACCGGATAGTCAGGGGCGCTCATATCAGCTCCTCGAAGGATATCACGCTGCGCTCTCTGGTGGTGTCGAAGCCGAGACCGGCGTCCTCGTATTCCGCCTCGCCGCTCTGGTTGTCGTATGGGTCGCGGCGCATGAACTTTTTAGGCGGATCGAATGGCTGCTGGAAATCGGTGCAGTTGATCTCCCGGAAGACGTCGAGGTTGCAGAAATAGTGGTTCCAGAGGACTCTGTCGCCCGATCTGAGCGCGCCGCCTCCGAAGGAGGGGTCGCACCACATCCAGCCCCAGGGCTCGACGTAGAACTGGGCCCAGTCGTGGCTGCCGATGCCGTCGGGACGGACGTGGCTGCCAGACTGCCATCTCGCCGGAACGCCCATCGCCCGGCAGAGGGTTATGAAGAGCAGCGCCTGGACACCGCAGTCGCCGCGGCCGTTCATCATGGCGAATTCGGGTATGTTGTCGATAAAGAGATATTCCCGCATATATGAGTAGACGACGTGGGTCGTCACCCATTCGTATGCCCTGCCCGCGAGGACGAGACGGTTGGTCTCGCCGCCCTTCAGCTCCTTCGCGAGAGCGAGTATCGCCGGCGTGAACCTGATGTGCGGCGGCTGCTCTCCGGTGAAGAAGGAGGGCTGTCCGAAGGAGGTCTTTGAGGGATCCGGCCTGAAATAGGGGATCCTGAGCGTATAGGCGAACTTCACCGAATAGACGTCGCCGGGGAGGTATGGGACCTCGATGAAGGCGGTGCAGTGGGCTGATTTCCCTATTTTGACGGGGTGCGAGGCGTCGAGCAGGGTAATGTCTGTCTGATGCGGACATTCGCAGGGATAGGGCAGATGGACTCTGATCGTCCTTCCCGGCCTCTGCGATCCGCTGTCGACCGAAAGCTTTTCCTCGACGGTGATCCTCACCGCCCGCTCCCCCTTCTCGCGCATTATGCGGAGGTTCTCCCGGCGGAGCCGGTTAGGCTCCTCGGGCGGGACGTCGGGATCGGATATCGACTTCAGGTAATGCCCGTTGCAGCCGAAGATGTTGGAGGCGGCGGCGTTCTGAAAATACCTGACCCCGTTCTTGCGGATGTAGTCGGCGTTGCCGAGACCTATGATGTGCTCAAGATGCTCGGGGCCGCAGGCGGGATATTTTTTCTTTATCCTCCCGAGCAGAGAGTCAAAGTCGGTGTTGTAATCGTCCAGCATGCCTTCGGCGATCACGTCCTCGATGTCAAGTCTTCTCTTCAGCGCGAATGGAATGTCTTTTTTCTGATAAGCGGCGATCGCGGCGCGTTCGCCCTCGAAATCTCCGCTGTATTTGAAAAACTTTATCTCGTCGGGCAGTTCTACCGCCAGATATTTGATTTCTTCCTCGTCGAATCTGATCATTTTTTCCTTCTCCGTCGTCTGATCTTATAATCTGTCAAAAGCAGCCGAATGGCGTCATTCGGCGTAGCTCTCCGCGATCTTCATCAGCTGTTTTTCGAGAGCCCGCCTGTCGGGCTTTATTATCATGACCGCGGTCATGACGAGAAAACAAAGCAGCAGAAAGGAGGCCGGAAGCATGGCGCCGACCTTATCCTGTGCAAAAAATCTCGCCGCGGCGAAGGCCGTGAAGGCCGCAGCGGCAGCGCCGACCACCGCGTATCCGGCGGCGAAGAGCGCCGACTGGGACGAGGTGTACTCGATGACCGTCTCGTCTCCCTCCTGCCTGACCCTTCCGGTCAGACGGGCGTCGTAGTTCATTCTGCTCTTTGTGTCGCCGCCCTTTCTCACAAGGGAGAAGTTGCCTTCGGCGTCGATCCCGCCCCGGAATCCCGAGTCGTTGCCGTCCCCGTCGATCCCGTTCATAAGGTTGAAGACCCTCGCGAACTCCTCCGGGCCTCTTCCGTTCATTCTGAGAACACTGACTTTCTTTGCCATTTTCCCCTCCGGCAGCGTCTTTCCGCGGCGAGCCCGCGGTCAAAGCAACTATAATAATACCTGTTAATTATAATTCATTTGCGGGGGTTTGTCAATAAAATAAAAAAGTGTTTTCTTCATTTGCCAGGGCGGACAAAAAAAGGCCGCAAGCACGACTTGCGGACTTTTTTATATCGAAATGCATCTGTGCCTTGAACTTCCGGGGGAAGACTCAGGCCATTTCGTTCAGCTGCTTTGTAAACTGGCTCTTCTTGTGGGCGGCGGCGTTCTTGTGGATGATACCGCGGGCCGCGGCCTGGTCGACTCTCTTGACGGCTTCCTTGTAAGCTGCCTCGGCGGCTGCCTTGTCGCCCGAAGCGACGGCGGCGTTGAACTTCTTGATGACCGTCTTGAGCTTCGTGTTGGCTATCTTGTTGACGAGTGTCTTCTTCTTGATAACGAGAACACGCTTCTTTGCCGATTTGATGTTTGCCACGTTTTAACACCTCCTGTTTTGATTTATGCGGAGACCGTCATGCGCCTGAGAGGTCGCGCAGTAAGGCTCACGGTGCAATATGATATCACAAATCAAAGAAAAATGCAATAGTTTTTTTGTTTTTTTTAATTTTGTCGCAGATGCCCCCACGGAACGCCGAACAATTTACAAATTCATTTGCCTTTCCCTAATGCTGAATATTATTGAATCCGGTCGCAAAATCAAGGAAAACAATTCCGTTCGACTCCAATGCGGCTATCGGATACTCATAACCGTCCCAAAAATATTTCGGAGCTGTAATCAATTCAATTTCGTCGCCCACCTGCAATAACGAATCTATTCCGTTGTTTTGAACAATTATTAAATTGCTTCCATCCAAAACAAAAAGATTACCGTCAAGTTTGGGGTTAGTTGTATCTAATTCAATATACAATCTTTTTTTATCATCTGAATAACCGATCCCCTTAGCAGCTCCACTAATTGAAATATAGTTGCTTGGGTCTGACAGATACTGTGTTCTTTGAATTTGTGAAACGACACATGATTGCAAAAAAAACGCTACAACCAAAACAATCGGCACCATTATGATCATTACAGCCTTGCGCAAAAAGACTTTTTCTTTATTACAGTTCATGGCTTTTGCTCCTTCTGTGGATAACCAAAGTGAGACAACGATAAACTCGTGAGAGACGGTCTGACCGCAGGCTTTTCGCCTGCGAGACTCACCTTCCCCTCTCCTTTTTCATCGCGGCGATCTTTTCGGGATCGGGGGTGACAAAGGCTGTCCGGTAGGTCCTGTACGTGACGAATCCCGGGCGGGCACCGCCGGGTTTCTTCAGATTCTTTACGTCTGTATAGTCGACCGAGACTCCGCCTCCGTTGCCGGCGTCGGAGTTGTACGCGGCGATCTCGGCGGCGTCGGTCATGTCGGCGTCGGGCACCTCCCCGCCGCCCGTCTTCAGGAGCACGTGCGAGCCCGGGACGCCTTTTGCGTGGAACCAGATGTCGCCCGGCTCCGACCGGCGGAAGGAGATCTCTTCGTTCTGGAGGTTGTTGCGGCCGCAGAGCACCCTGAAGCCTCCGCGAGTCTCGTATTCCGCGAAGGATATCTTCCGTCCCGGCGCTTTTTTCCTTTCCTGCCCCTTCTCTCCCCTTATGTATCCGGCGGATATCAGCTCCTCGCGGATCCCGGCGATGTCGCTCTCGTTCTCCGCCCTCGACAGCGAGTCCCTGACCGTCTGAAGATAATCGAGCTCCTCCCTCGCGATCGCCGTCTGCTTCGTCAGCTCCTCTTTCGCGTTCTTCAGCTTTGCGTACTTTTTGTAGAGCTTCGCGGCGTTTTCCGACGGGGAAAGCAGCGGATCGAGCTTTATCCTCCGCGTCGCGAAACCGCCGTCGGGGGAGGGCTCCGACCAGTCGGTCAGCTCGGCCTGCCGGTCTCCCTTCTTTATCGCGTAGATGTTTCCGATGATGAGATCGGCGTCGGCCCGGTATCTGCCGGCGCCCTCGCACTCGGCGAGTTCCCCTGCCTGTATGTCGAGCTTCCGCCTCAGCCTCGAGATATTCGTCGACACCGTCTTTTTCAGGTCGGCTGCCTTCGATCCGACGAGTGACGCGCGGTCTTTTTCACCGTAGTAGCGGTCGATCAGCTCCCCGGCGGTGTCGAAATACACAAGATTATCTGTTCCGTACTGCGTCAGCGGGATGAAGGAATACTCCACCGGTCTCGAGCGGCCGTTTCCCCGCTCCATGGCGATATTGAAGCTGAAATCCCCCGCCTTTATCCTTTCGGTGACCGAAAAGAAGGCGTCTGCCAGCCTGTCCGGGGATGCAGAGAAGACTGAGCACTCAGCCGACGCGTCCCCCGACGCGTTAAAGGCGATCTGCCTCGCGACGGCAGGCGAGATGCCGAAATAGGCCGACGCGACAAAGTCGGCGGCCCTGCCTTTCGGATCCGCCGACGAGAGCGCGGCGAGAAAGCCGGCGCGGGTCTCGGCGGTCGGGTCCTTTTTCCCCTCCTGGGCGGGAGGAAGCTCGTATATCATGCCGGGGAGCACCTGTCTCACCCTCGAGGTCGAAAAATCGACCGGGCGCATCGCGCCGAGGATCTTCGGCGGCTCGCCTCCGTCGGTGAGGATGAGGTTCGAGTTGCGTCCGGTTATCTCGGCGCAGAGCCTGCGCTCGGCGTCGAAGCCCATAGCGTCGCGGCCCGAGAAGACGAAGACCGCCACTCTCTCAAAGCCCGGGACCTTCACCGATTCGAACAGGCTGCCCTGTATGTGCTTGCGCAAAAGCATGCAGAAATTGGGAGGCACCGCGGGGTTCTCGCAGGTCTGCGAGGTCAGCGCGATCCTCGCGTCTCCCGCCCCGCATCTGAGCGAGAGTCTGCCCGACACCTCCCTGCCTCTGAGGACTATCACGATCTCGTCGGCGCGGGGCTGGTATATCTTTTCCGCTCTCGCCCCGGCAAACCGTGAGATCTCCCCGACCGACGCGGCGAAGAAACCCGAATCGAAGGCCATTACGCCTTTTCGCTCCTTCCGGCAGGAGACTTACCGCGGCGGCAGACCTTCTTTCCGAACATGATCCTGTCGACGTCGTCGAGCGACGGATAGGCGTAGTCGGGGCGCTCCTTCGGATCGGCGGCCTCGACGTCCTCGGGCGTCGTCTCGCCCGAATAGACGAGGACGGCGGTGATGCCGTGGCGCTTCCCGACTGCGATGTCGGTGTAGAGGCGGTCGCCGAAGATGCACATCCGGTCAAGCGGGGTCCCGGTGGCCTCGCCGATCATCTCTACCGTCTCGCGGTAGGGCTTGCCGAAATATACCGGCTTTTTGCCGGTCGACGCCGTCACGAAGGCGGCGATGGCCCCGCTGTCGGGGATGAAGCCGGTCTCGGTCGGGCAGTTGAAATCGGGGTGGGTCGAGAGGTATTCGGCGCCTCCCCTGATCAGCCTGCAGGCCATGTCGAGCTTGTGGTAGGTGAGTGTGGTGTCAAAGCTGGTGATGACGATGTCCGCCCTCTCCTCCTCGCCGGTGAGCATATTGATGCCGGCGGCCCTGAAATCCTCGACGAGCTCGTCGGTGCCGACGAGATAGACGCTCTTCCCGGCCCTGTGCCGCTTTAAGAACTCGATCGTCACGTCTCCCGAGGTCATGATCTCCTCCCGGGTCGGGGAAAAGCCGAGTTTGGTCAGCTTCTTTACATAAAACTCCGCAGTGTGAGAGGCGTTGTTCGTGAAGAAGAGGACTCTTCTGCCCGAAGCGCGCAGGTTGTTTATGAACCTGACCGCGAAGGGAAAGACGTTATATCCGAGATATATCGTCCCGTCCATGTCGAAGATGTATAGATCCTTGTCGGAGATGAGCGAGGGATCGGGATTCACAAAAGCCATTTTTATACCTTAAGCCTTCCTTCCGGGCATTCCCGCCCGGTCTGTTGTTGCCGCCGTCCCGTCGACGGGGCCGCGGCACTGAGCGGTTTTATTATACCACTTTTTTCTTTTCTTTTCAACACTTGACAAAAAAACCGATATTGTATATAATTTATGCGATAAAACGAAGCCGGGCCCCGCTGCCCGGCCCTGACAAGGACGGACCTCTGAAAATGGCTGAAAAAAGAACTGTAAAAAAAACCGCGAAGGCGGTGATAGGAATAGATGTCGGGGGAAGCACCACAAAGATCGTCGGCTTCGGGCCGGACGGGAAGCTCATCTCCCCGCTCTACGTGAAGGCAAACGACCCGGTGACCTCGGCATACGGAGCATTCGGCAGATTCACGCTTGAAAACCGGCTCCGCCTGTCTGACATCGACCGTGTGATGATGACAGGCGTCGGCTCGGCCTTCATCACCGAGCCGGTATACGGGCTTCCCTGCTCCCAGGTGTCCGAGTTCGACAGCATAGGCATCGGCGGGCTCTGGATATCCGGGCTCGACGAGGCCATCGTCGTCAGCATGGGCACCGGCACGGCGCTCATACACGCGAAGAAGACCGAGGACGGTGTAAACTGCGAGCATCTCGGCGGCACCGGCGTCGGCGGAGGCACGATCCACGGTCTGGCGAGAAAGATGCTCGACATCCAGAGCGTCGCGCATCTCGAGGAGCTCTGCGCCGGCGGAGACCTCTCGAAGGTCGACCTCAGGATCAAGGACATCACCCGTCCCGGACTCTATTCCGAGGCCAGCGCCGAGCTGACGGCATCGAATTTCGGGGGACTGTCTGATCTCGCGAACCGCCACGACATCGCCCTCGGGATCTTCAACATGGTGTCCGAGACGGTCGCGATGGTCGCCCTTTTCGCAGCGCGGGGCTTCGGGATCAAGGATATAGTCCTGACCGGAAACCTTTCCCGGATCACTCCGATAAAGAACTTCTTCGCGGGCCTCGGCCCGGCCTTCGACGTCAACTTCATCATACCCGACATGTCGCAGTACGGCCCCGTCATCGGCGCGGCGCTTCAGCTGCCCGCCGGACAGTAAAAAGCGGGAATCAGGAAGGGCGGGGGGCGGTTCCCTCCGTCCTTTTTGATTCCGGCGGTTTTTGTACGCGAAAGCCCTTGACAGTCACGCGACCGCGTGATATAATAATAGTATCACATCCGATCGCTCGAAGAAGGGAGACCGTCTATGATCATCAGAATCAACGAGAAGAACATCCCCGGAACCGTTCTCGACCGCAAGGCAATGGGAAACGTAACCGGTCTTGATTTTCTCAACAAGATCTTTTACATCTCCGACGGAATAATGCTGACCCAGATCAGGGAGGTCGCCGGCATCGACGGCACCACCCTCCAGAACTGGACAAAGCGCGGCTGGGTCGAAAATCCAAAATCCAAAAAATACAACATCGACCAGCTTGCGCACATCCTCATCATCAACATGCTGAGAAGCTGCATGAGGCTGGACAGGATAGCTTTTCTGGTTTCCTACATCAACGGAAGAGTCTACGACCGGTCGGACGATATCATCCGCGACTCGATCCTTTACGACTACATCTGCAGGCTCCTTGACAGACTCATGAGCGACGAGGACCTTCCCGGCAGCAAGGAGACTCTTCGCCTCTGCATAGGCGAGGTCATCTCAGACTACGAGGAAAAGATCCCCGGAGCGAAAAACAGGCTCACCACGGCTCTTGAGATAATCGTCATTGCCTATTACGCGTCACTGATCAAAGGGCAGTCGGACGCCATGCTCGAGATGCTGATCAACGGCTGACCCGGGCACAGACCGATCGCACACCATAACAATACTGAGGAGTTTTCGCATGAATTACCAGCGCAACGAAAGATACTTCGGTCAGTCGATCCCCGCCTGGCCGACCGTCGTCTCCTTCATCCTTATCGCGGCGGGTCTCTTCGTCTTCATCTTTCTCGGCTTTTCCAGGTTCGGAGGCTATCTCTTCATCCCGATCGGTCTCTGCATGGCGGTCGCCGGTCTGGTCGGAATGGTCCTGATCTCGAACATCAAGATAAAGGACAGCGAGATCGACGAGCTCATCCCGCCGTTCGAGGAAGAGTTCAGGACGGAATTCACCTCGCGCTTCGTCAAATTCGACGCCGCGAAGGCAAAATACGAGAAGACATACGGAACAAAAGTCAAAAACCCCGGCGAAAAGATCGAGCCGGTATGGTTCGGGACCTTCTGCTTCGACGAGAGCCGCGCGCTCCACAAGGTGGGATCGGACGGCAAGAGCCGCTCGTCGATCTATTCACTTTCCGCCTTCGCCCTGAAACCCGACTCGATATGCCTCGGGGAACGCGAGATATCCCTCGTTTCGGCGGAAAAGCCGGTGTCCGACTTTTTCGGGGAGATCGGATACTCAGAACTCGGCGGCTGCGAGATAGTAAAGACCGACAAGGTCGGATATTCGGGCATAACCAAATACCGTCATCTGAGGATAACGAGCACCGACGGCTCGACCGTCGTCGAGTTCCCGATACTCGCCGACGCTGCGGCAGACGAGTACGCCGCGGACATCAACCAGCGCATCCGCAGAAACCACGAAAAGAACAGCGAACAGGAAAGCTGAGGATTAAAACATGAACGAACAGTACGGACAGGGCGGTATCTACGTTCCGCCCGGACAGGAATACCCCGCGCCGGTCACAGAGCCTCCGCGTCCCGCGGAGCCCGACCTGACGGCAGACATGAAGAAGACATACAACAGAGGCGGTCTCTTCATGCTGATAGTCTACGGCGTCATGGCGGTCGTGTCGACCGTAGTGCTGTATCTGTCGGTGATACCGGTGATCGCCGGGCTCTTCCTCGACGGAAGCATGCAGCCGGCGCTCGAATCTGCGGCCGAAAAAATGATGAACGGCGATCTCTCGGGATACCTGAGCGATTTAATGAACATCGTCAGTTCGTCAATGATCTCGGGATCGCTCTTCATCGTGCTCGGGATCGTCATCGGCAGCGCGCTCGGACTCGGAGGCGGCATGCTGATCGGGAAGCTGGTCCTGAGAAAGGCTCCATTCCTTCCCCCCGAGAAGAAGAAGCTCTCCCTCGGAAGCTTTCTCTTCTATCTTCTCTGCGCATACGGTCTCTGGGGCATCGGAGTCTTCTTCGGCAACTGGCCGCTGATCGCCTTCGGTCTTTCCAGCGCGGCGGACAGCCTGACACAGCTGATCGGGGACAATATCATCCCCTATCTGCTTTATGCCGTCATCGGCGCTCCGGTGCTTGAGGAGCTGGCCTGCAGGAAGCTGCTGCTTGACCGGCTGCGCGTCTTCGGCGAGCTCCCCGCGGCTTTCGTCACGGCGCTCATATTCGGCCTCTTCCACGGCAATTCGGGGCAGTTCTTCCTGGCCTTCAATCTCGGCCTGCTCTTCGCGGTCGTATATATGAAGACGGGAAAGATCGTCTACACCATGCTTCTGCACGCGGCGATCAACCTCACCGGATCTCTAGACAGCATACTTTATCTCTTCGGTGTCGAATCGGTGGGCGGGATCCCATTCTCTACGATCCTCTTCTCCTTCATCGCGTTCCTCGGCGTCGCGGGCGGAATCTTCCTTATCGTCGCTCTCGCGCGCCGCAGTGAAAAGCTGAGGCTCGAGCCGACAAAGCTCCCCGGCGCGAACAGAGCGATCTTCAAAAATCCCGGCATGATCATCATGCTCATCTTCTTCACCGTGAACCTGGTGTCGACCGATTTCATATCGCTCGTGATGAACCTATTCGCGGGCAGAGCCCCCGAGGCCCTGATGATCCTGATCCCGACCGGTTTCGCGGTCGCGCTCGTCAGCCTCCTGACGGCAAAGGTCGGGACCCGTCGGGCAGAGACTTACGAGCCTGTATACGTCCCTGCCGGCGATCCCGCCGCGGACGCACCTGTCTCCGTGCAGCCCGAAACAGAAGCGCCCGCCGGACAGAATGCCGAAGGCGAGCCGCAGTCCGGTTCAGGTTCGGAAGAGTGATCGCCCGGCGGAAAAAAATAAATAAGAAAATGACGCATCGAGCGCAAGTCACATTACGCTTGATGCGTCATTGTTTTTCTAATATCGGGTTGCGAACTCATTCGCGGAGCTATAGAAGTCAAATATTACTCATAGGCACCCCATTCGGCCATATTGCGTATCCGCCTGAATTTGTCTGATTGCAGGATATTCTTATAGTTACCGCTTGTTCTTTGATACAGTTCTTTTTCTTATGAAGATGCACGCCCCGAGCAATGACAGAACAGAAACAGCTGCCACCCATATAATGCCGCTGTCGCCGGTTCCCGGGGATTGCAGCCATCCTCTTTCTTTCATTATTTCCTGAACAATGCTCAAAGTATCGTTAGCATCATATCCCCCC
>JAEEGF011362770.1_pt1 | contig 21192 bp, 18 predicted proteins | sample 9134171 | NCBI WGS metagenome assembly JAEEGF01 (sample SAMN16246542, study PRJNA631951) | gut metagenome | biome: gut microbiome; feature: rumen; material: AP-attached | host: Bos | place: Iran: Karaj | collected 2018-10 | reverse complement strand
TAAGAACTGTAACCTCTGCGCCATACTGATCTTTTAATCTAAGTGCTGCCTCAAGTCCTGCTTTGTCATCAGGATTCATGATTGCAAGCATTGCACCTCTATCCAATGTTCCATCGGGTTTGAACTTTACGCCGCCCTTTGTATCAGGGACCTGCTTAATGCAAACTACAACTTTCATGTTTATTCTCCTTTATCAGATTTTTGAAATGATTACTTAAGAAGTGCGCCAGAGATAACCATTCTCTGAACCTCAGATGTACCCTCGTAGATCTCTGTGATCTTGGCATCACGCATCATACGCTCTACTTCATACTCTCTGATGTAGCCGTATCCACCGTGAAGCTGAACAGCCTTTGTGGTTACATCCATTGCTACCTCAGCTGCGAAAAGCTTAGCCTTGGCAGCTTCGATTCCGTAATAGTCTTTATTCTTCTTAGCATCAGCAGCCTGATAAACAAGGAGTCTTGCAGCTTCGCACTGTGTTGCCATGTTTGCAAGCTGGAACTGTGTGTTCTGGAAAGCGCCGATAGCTCTGCCGAACTGCTTTCTCTCTTTTACATACTCAACTGTTCTGTCGAGAGCGCCCTCTGCGATACCAAGAGCCTGAGCAGCGATACCGATACGTCCACCATCAAGGGTGTGCATTGCGATAGCGAAGCCCTTTCCTCTTGCACCAAGAAGGTTCTCAGCAGGAATATGGCAATCCTGGAAAATAAGCTCGTATGTGGATGATCCACGGATACCCATCTTATTTTCCTTTGTTCCGAAGGTGAAGCCAGGTGTATCCTTCTCAACAATGAATGCTGAGAACTTCTTCTGCTTTCTGCCCTTCTTGTCCTCTACGATATCTGTGTAAGCGAAGATGATGTAGATATCAGCTTCCTTACCGTTTGTGATGAAGCACTTGGATCCGTTGAGAACCCACTCTTTTCCGTCCTCTGTGAGAACAGCCTTGGTCTGAACGCCCTGGGCGTCTGTTCCTGCCATGGGCTCTGTAAGACCGAAAGCACCGAGCTTCTCGCCCTTAGCCAGAGGAACAAGGTACTTCTGCTTCTGATCCTCATTACCATAAGTCATGATAGGATCGCAGCAAAGTGATGTGTGAGCTGAAACGATAACTGCGGTTGTTCCGCAAACCTTTGCAAGCTCCTCAACGCACATGATGTATGTGAGGGGATCGCAGCCCTGTCCGCCGTACTCCTTGGGAATCGGGATACCCATGAAGCCGTATTTCTGCATCTTTGCAACGGTCTCTCTGGGGAACTCCTCTGTTTCATCAACGTCTATTGCATGTGGCTTAACTTCTTTTTCTGCAAATTCTTTGAAAAGAGCTCTCGCCATTTCATGTTGCTGATCAAGCTGAAAATCCATGATATAAACCTCCAATTTTAGTTTTCATATTTCATAAGGAAACACTTGACACTACGGGCTCGTGGGGTACCTCGCCTCGTATTCAAGTGTAAGTAATAGCTAAGTTCGTGAGATACCTCACTAAGCTATTACTTATCTGTAGGAACCTTGTTTCCGTCAGCGTAGTTGTAGAATCCGATGCCGGTCTTAACGCCGAGCTTCTTGCCGCGAACCATCTTGCGAAGAAGAGGACAAGCGCGATACTTGGAATCACCGGTCTCTGCATAGAGAACGTCCATGATTGCAAGAACGATATCAAGTCCTACATAGTCGCCCAGCTCAAGGGGTCCCATAGGATGGTTACATCCAAGCTTCATAGCTGTGTCGATACCCTCGATATCTGAAACGCCCTCTGAGTAAACAAAGATACCTTCGTTGATAAGAGGAATAAGAATTCTGTTAACAACGAATCCTGCTGCCTCGTTAACCTGAACGGGAGTCTTGCCAAGATCTACTGAGATCTTCTTGATCTTATCTACCATGTCATCAGGTGTGTTGGCGCCCTGGATAACCTCGATCAGCTTCATAACAGGAGCGGGATTGAAGAAGTGCATTCCGATGATGGGCTTTGCAAGGCCTGAGCCGATCTCTGTGATTGAAAGTGATGATGTGTTTGATGCGAAGATGCAGTCAGGATTCTTTACGATGTTGTCCTGAAGCTCCTTGAAAAGATTCTTCTTGATATCCATAACTTCAAGAGCAGCCTCTACTACAAGATCAGCATCTGCACAGATGTCGTTGAGACCAGTCTCGATCTTTGCTGTGATCTTGTCAGCTTCCTCCTGAGTCTTCTTTCCCTTGGCAACCTGCTTGTCAAGTCCCTTCTTGATCTTTGCGAATCCGCCCTCAGCAAACTCTGTCTTGATGTCGCAGAGATAAACCTTCTCTACTGACTCAGCCTGAGCAAATGTCTGAGCGATTCCTGATCCCATTGTACCTGCGCCGATAACAGCTACCTTCATGATGAATTCCTCCTTGTATATTGATTGAATTTGTTATTCGTTCCTAAAATCTACAACCTTAACCTTTGCGGGGTCGTCTTTCTTTCTTAAGAAGTTTGCCATGCCCTCTTTCTGGTCATAGCTCTCGAAGCATGAGCCAAAGAGCTTCTCCTCGATAACGAGTGCATTGTCGATGTCAGTCTGGAGACCGTCGTTAATGGCCTTCTTGCATGCACGAACTGCGATGGGAGCGTTTGCTGCAATCTGGCCAGCCATCTTCTCAGCTGCTGCAAGAAGCTCTTCCTGAGGATATACAGCGTTTACAAGTCCGATCCTGTAAGCTTCGTCAGCCTTGATGTTCTTAGCTGTGTAGATAAGCTGCTTAGCCATACCTGCGCCGATGAGACGTGCAAGTCTCTGTGTGCCGCCAAATCCGGGTGTGATTCCAAGGCCAACCTCGGGCTGTCCGAATACAGCGTTCTCTGAGCAAATGCGGATATCGCAGCTCATTGAGATCTCACATCCGCCGCCCAGTGCGAAGCCGTTGATGGCCGCGATAACAGGGATGGGGAACTGCTCGATCTTGCGGAATACGTCGTTGCCCTTCTTGCCGAAAGCCTCGCCCTCAGCCTTTGTAAGTGTGCTCATCTCGCCGATGTCTGCGCCTGCTACAAAAGACTTCTCTCCTGCGCCGGTGAGAACAACTGCTCTTACTACGCTTAAGTCAAGTGCCTCAAATGCTGCATCCAGGTCCTCAAGAACCTGTGAGTTGAGTGCGTTGAGAGCCTCGGGTCTGTTGATTGTGATGATTGCGATCTTGTCCTTTAATTCGGTGTTAACAAATCCCATTTTATGCCTCCTGATATTTTATTTTCTTCCGTGATGTCTGTTAAGGCATCAAATGGGCAACGACCGGCCAGTGCGAACCCGCAGGTCATTGCCCACTTTAATTTTTTATCACTCGTACTTTTCTACGATTGTAGCGCAGCCCATTCCACCGCCAATGCAGAGGGTTGCAAGACCCTTCTTTGTATCAGGTCTCTTAGCCATTGCATGAAGCAGTGTAACAAGAATACGGCAGCCTGAAGCTCCTACGGGATGTCCGAGAGCGATAGCTCCACCGTTTACATTTACCTTGCTCATATCAAATCCGAGATCCTTGGCAACTGCAACTGACTGAGCTGCAAATGCTTCGTTTGCCTCGATGAGGTCGATGTTGTCAAGTGTAAGGCCAGTCTTTCCAAGAACCTTTCTGGTAGCAGCAACAGGGCCGATACCCATAACCTCGGGCTCAACGCCTGCAAGAGCTCCGCCTACCCATGTAGCCATAGGCTTGATGCCCAGCTCTTTTGCCTTCTCTTCGCTCATAACAACGATAGCTGCTGCACCGTCATTGATACCGGATGCGTTACCTGCTGTAACAAGTCCGCCTTCCTTGCCCGAGCAGCATTTAAGCTTTGAAAGAGTCTCAACAGTTGTGCCGGCACGAGGTCCCTCATCAACCTTGAACTCTACTGTTTCCTTCTTAACCTTTACGGGAACGGGAACGATCTCGTCGTCAAAAGCGCCTTCTGCCTGAGCCTTCTCGCACTTCTGCTGTGAATTGGCTGAGAACTCATCGAGCTCTTCTCTTGTAAGGTTCCATCTGTCGCAGATATTCTCTGCTGTGATCATCATGTGATAGTGATTGAATGCATCTGTAAGAGCATCGTTTACCATCGTATCCACAAGGGTTCCGTTGTTCATACGATATCCGAAACGTGCATTGGGAAGTGCGTAGGGTGCCATGGACATGTTCTCCATACCACCTGCAACAACTATATCAGCCTCGCCGGCCTTGATAAGGTCAGCCGCCATATTGACACAGTTAAGGCCGGAGCCGCAAACTACGTTAAGTGTAACTGCAGGAACCTCGTTCGGGATACCTGCCTTGATCGATGCCTGTCTTGCCACGTTCTGTCCAAGTCCTGCCTGGATAACGCAGCCCATGAGTACCTCATCCACCTGCTCAGGCTTAACACCTGCACGATTAAGCGCTTCCTTGATAACGATTGAACCAAGATCAGCTGCGGGAGTATTTGAAAGTGCTCCACCCATCTTGCCGATTGCAGTCCTCACTGCGCCGGCTAAAACAACCTTCTGTGCCATAAAACATTACCTCCATTTTTGGGGCTTTCGCCCAGTTTTCTTGTAAAAACCTCTCTCAAAATTCTGATTGACAAAAATTTATCAGAACAGTTTTATTATAGCATCGGCCCTAGTCAAATGCAATAAAAATAGCTCCCGGGTGGGAGCTATTTTATAAAAAATCTATAAATTGATAATAAGTTAACGATTTAGATCTCCGGCTCTATCAGACCGTATGTGTTGCCCTTTCTCTTGTACACTACATTGACCTGATCTGTCTCTGCGTTTACGAATACAAAGAAGTTATGTCCAAGGAGTTCCATCTGAACACAGGCGTCCTCGGCATACATGGGCTTGGGATCAAACTTCTTCATACGCTCGATGCGGATGTCCTCATCGTCCATGTAATCAGACTCAATGTATTCCTTCTTGAAATTGCTGGCCTCAGCCTGCTGCTTGTCAACCAGTTTGCTCTTATACTTCTTGAGCTGTCTCTCAATGACTTCCTCAACCAGGTCTATTGAAACATACATGTCATTGCTGACCTGCTCTGCACGGATGATCTTACCCTTTACAGGGATTGTAACCTCGATCTTGTGCCTCTCCTTGTCGACACTCAGCGTCACATTTGCATTGGTGTCGGGGGTAAAGTATTTCTCAAGCTTACCGATCTTTTCTTCAATTGCCGACTTCAAACCGGGTGTTACATCAATGTTCTTGCCTACGATAGTAAATTTCATGCAATCATCCCCTTTACTCTGTCTACAATTAGACGTTTTTCTATAGTACATTATACCATTTATATCAGGTTCTTACCGCAAATTGAAACATAATCTTTTTCTGAAGTAGCCGTTTTTGTTAAAAATGCACAAATAATTGGCGCAAGTTCCCATTGTGTAAAATCCGGTTTTGTTACTCTTTTTTGTGGACAATGTGGATAACTTCGTGTATAAGTCGAAAATTAGCCCTTTGCCCGAAGTGGATTGTGGATAACTTTTGAAAAATTTATAAACAAAAAATAAATTTTTATGTTGACATTTAAATTTCTGTGCATAACGGAGAAATATCACTTATGTTCCGCTTTCTTGGTCCAAGCCGGGAATGCACACAAAAAACCCCCAGTGCATTGCACTGGGGATTCCTATTATTTCTTAGAAGATTCTTCTTACTGCCAGGATTGTACGATATCCTGCATCAGATACCTTGATGCCTGTCTTGGCTGTAGAAGCATGTACGATCTGTCCATTGCCGATGTAGATAGCAACGTGACCTGAATAGCAGATGATGTCGCCGGGCTGAGCATTGGCAAGGCCGTCTACTGCAGCACCTACGCTTCTGTCTCCACCTGAAGAGTGGGGCAGACTTACACCGAAGTTGTTGTATACGCTCATAACGAATCCTGAGCAGTCAGCTCCGTTTGTAAGTGATGTTCCGCCATATACATAAGGATTGCCTACGAACTGAAGAGCAAACTGTGCTACGGCAGATCCGATTGAACTTGTTGCTGTTGTGTAAGAGCTTGCTGCGTTGTAGCTGGATGAACCTGATCCTGAGCTCTTAGAGGTGTTGGACTTAGCAGCCTTGTTGGCAGCCTCTCTTGCAGCTCTCTCCTTGGCAAGACGAGCTTCCTCTTCTGCCTTGGACTCAGCCTTAACGAACTCTGTTGAAAGGTCTACATAGTCGAGGGAAACATATCCGTCGCCTTCCTCGATGCTTACCTTAACCCAGCCGTCCATCTCTTCCTCAACTACAAGCTGATCCTCGATGGGAACCAGACCAAGAACTTCTGCATCAAGGCTTGGGCCTCCCCTAACCTTAAGAGTCGTGGTGTTAACTGTTGCGATCCTTGTTCCAACTTCCTTGGCAAGGTCAACTGCTTCGTCGCCTGTTACGCAATACTCGCCCTTTACGTAACCTTCTACTGATCCTGACTGTATCTTGTACCAGCCGTCTTCCTCTTCAATGAAAGTTCCGACTGACTTGTCGTAAAGCTTACCGATGATCTCACCGTCTTCCTCGCTGGGAAGATCTCTTACGTTTACGTAATCGTGCACCTGGGCAATTACCAGGGTCTTGAACATCTCTTCCTCTTCATCAACCTCTTCCTCAGCGACCTGTGTGCTCTTGACCACTGCGCCGGTGGCGTTCTGAATATCTGAAAGGATGCTGTCTGTTACTGTAGATGCCAGGGGTGTTACATTTGTTACCGTATTCTCTGATCCTGCAGCCTCGGCTGTGGACTTACTTACGCTTGCAGTAGCCTCTTCTGACTCTGCAACCTCGGTCTCGATTGTTTCCTGAAGACCTGAGAGAGAAACCTGATTGCTTCCAAGTGCATATGTAATACCTGCCTGAGGCAGTACAGTTGTTACCTTATTGGACGAAGCATACGCGTCTATATCACATGTTATAAATGTTACTGCAGCTGCCATAGATAAAGCGGCGAACCGCATTGTTGCCTTGTTCAAAAAACCAACCTCCAAAATGTTACAAATTTGTTACGTCTTTTAAGAATATACGCCACATATGCTTTTTTGTCAAATTAATCTTTATACTTTTTTAATATTTTGCCTTTCCGACCATGAAATCCTGCACTGCAGTAACAGCATTGGCACCGTCTGCAACCGCAGTAACTATCTGGCGAAGACGCTTTTTCCTGGAGTCGCCGGCAACGAAAATTCCGGGCATATTTGTGGCTCCGTCCTCACCTGCAATAACATAGCCCTGCTCGTCACATTTTACAACATCTGCAAAAAGATCTGTCGACGGATGTATGCCTATTGCAACAAATATACCGTCCACATTCAGGTCGCTCTCTTCTTTATTCTTAACATTCTCTATCTTAAGGGTTGTAACCTTGTCCTCGCCCTTAATTTCTTTCACAACGCTGTCCCAGATGACTTCCACGTTCTCAAGACCAAACAGCTCGTCCTGAAGGACCTTGGTAGCTCTGAGCTCGTCTCTTCTGTGGATGAGGTAAACCTTGCTGCAGAACCTTGATAAAAAGATCGCATCCTCAACCGCAACATCTCCGCCGCCGTTTACTGCTGTAACCTTTCCTCTGTAAAAAGCACCGTCGCAGGTTGCACAGTAGGAAACTCCCTTTCCGATGTATTCCTCTTCGCCCGGAATGCCAAGCTTAGAGTGGTGTGCGCCTGTGGCAAGAATGATCGTATTTGTGTCAAATTCCTCATTCTCGGTCACAACTGTATATACAGGAGCCTTCTCGTCGGTTCCCTCGCTCTTAAGTTTTATGGAAGTAACTGTTGCATCCTTAAACTCTGCTCCAAGCTTGTCTGCATGCTCCCTGAACTTCATTGCAAGGTCAAAGCCGTTCACACCGGGGATTCCCAGATAGTTGTCCACCTCGTAGGTGTCGATGATCTGGCCTCCGCTGACGGGATTCTTCTCTATAACAAGCATGTTTAAACCTGCGCGCTTTGCGTAAACTGCTGCTGAAAGACCTGCAGGGCCTGAACCGATGATTATAAGATCATACATAATGAATTACCTCCTTGTTTTTGAATTAAATTGTGTACAATTAAATATTATCATATATTTTTATTTTGTAAAGAGTTTTTTTTCAAAAATATGATTTTTAAAGTTCTCAGATCCATCCGCCGTCGAGGGTGATCACCTGTCCGGTCAGATATGACGGGCCTTCACAGAGTTTCAGGCACAGGTCAGCAACCTCTTTTGCATCCCCCATCCTTCCCGCCGGAATCTCCTCCGCAAGCTCTATGAGGTCCTCCTCAGACAGATGTTTTCTGTTCATATCCGTGTCTATGACGCCACAGGCTATGGCGTTGACCTGAATTCCGCTTGGCGCCAGCTCTTTTGCCAGTGCTTTTGTAAAAGAGTTTACTCCGCCCTTGGAGGCTGAATAAGCCACTTCACAGGACGCTCCGACATTCCCCCATACAGAGGAGATATTTATTATTTTGCCGTTCTTATTGCTTACCATGTAGGGCACAACAGCCTTGCATGTGTAGAACAGGCTGTCTAAATTCGTCCCAAGGACCTTTCGCCAGTCATCGACCTCCATATCAGTCAAAAGTCCCATAAAGGCGACTCCTGCGTTATTTACAAGTACGTCTACTCCGCCGATTTTCTCAAACAGCTCTTTTACCGCATCATGATCTGACATGTCGCAGGCAAAAGAACTAACGGACACTCCGTACTGCTTCGACAGCTCCGAGGCAAGTTCCTCCAATATACCGATATTCTCTCTGCAGGTAAGGAACAGGTCATCTCCTGCCTTCGCAAAAGAAATCGCGATTTCTCTTCCTATTCCTCGAGACGCTCCGCTGATAAAAACTTTTCTGTTCATAAAAGTACCTCAAATGAGATTTCGCTTGTCTGTAAAAAGAAAAGCCGGGGACAACGCCCCGGCATCATCATATCTACTATAATGTTTCAGCTGTCCTTTGTACAGTGCTTAAGTGCTTCCAGCACCGTCTCCTCCACGAAGGGCTTGGCCACAAACTCCGAAGCGCCGTCCTTCACAGCCTCCATCATCTTGTCCTTCTGCCCTGCCGCAGTTACCATGACAACCTTCGCCTCAGGATCGATCTCTTTTATCTTCTTGAGGGCCTCAATTCCGTCCATCTCAGGCATGGTGATATCCATGGTGACAATGTCGGGCCGCAGCTTATTATACTGCTCCACACCCTCTTTTCCGTTCACGGTCTCGCCCACGATGTTGTAACCCGCCCGTTCCAGTATATCCTTGAGGATCCTTCGGGATGTTCTTGAATCGTCAACAATAAGTACGCTTGTCATGTGTCACCTCCTCGAAGCCGGTGTTTCATCCGTCTTCTTAGCCCACAACTATATCTTTGGAAACTGCAATTATCAGCTTGACCTCTCCGCCGCAGATGTATACCGGCAGAACCAGCATCTCCTCACTGAGGGCCTCTGCGTAGCTGACGTTGAAATTCGGGGGATCCAGGTCTATCCTGATGTCCTGCTTGCTCTTTTCAGTGGCGTAGATACCATTGATACAGTTGATGAGCTCGCAGATGGCATCCAGAGCGTCTTCCCTGGTCTCGATGAATTCCTCCTTGGTATAGGCTATCGCCATTTTCCGGATGTCGTCGTACTTACCGGAAATTGCCACAACAGCCTGCTGGTCTCCACGGAAAGCCTGATAGCCTAAAACCTCGTCCTTCACTGCCCTTGCGGTATAAGCCTTGCCGATATAAACGTGGGTATCCACGAGGCGGTACATGTTCTTGACTCCCATGGAAAACATCGCCTTGAAAACAGGATCATCCGTTCCGAGGAAGATCGGTACAGCCTGAGCCACGTCTCCGGTCTTAAGCGCTGCCATGTCGCTCTCTGTAAAACCATGGTGCTTCTGGTAATCCTCTTCAGCACTCTTAAGTTTCTCCATCGGGAGAATACCAAGGTCAACCACCGCCTGAAGGAAAGCCAGGTATGAGTTGCCCTGAAGCTCCAGGAGCCTTCCCACCTGGGTCTCGGACAAATATCCCTTTTCTATCGCTATGTCACCGAATTTCTTATCCATAGTGGACTGCAGTGTGTTTACCTGCTCGGCCTGGGCAATGGTCATGAGCTTTTCAGACACTGCGATGACTCCCAGCTTTGCCCTGTTGGACTCCTGAAGCTTGTAGGCTTCCATCAGCTGGGTCCTTGTCATCTGGCCCTGTTCCACAAGAAAATTTCCGATCAATCTATCAAGCATATATCTCAAACTCCTTTGTCAGAAACGATCTTCTGAAAAGACATACAGACTATACTACAATTTTAGACTAAATTACGTGCATAAACAAGCCTATTGTATCCCTGCAGACAGCTGCGGGAAATCACTTTTCGTCGTCTCTCATCTGCTTCATAGCCTGACTTAAGGCCTGCTGGACTGCATCGCCTGATGAATCCTTTTCACCGGCCTGCACGGGCATTTTCTTAATAGCGGCAGGCTTGGCAGGCTTGGCGTTCTTCTTTGCCTTGATGGCTGCTGTCTGCTGAGCCTGTGCCACAGCGGAGAACATCCTGTCCTTTGTCATTACAAGCCCCTGCCCCTCGGGATTTATCCTGATTCCGTCCTTGTCCTGAACGAATCTCAGAAGATCCTGGAACTTGAACACGCCGGCATTCCACTCCTTCACCTGAGGAAGCTTGCCAAACTCAAATCCGTCGGTATAGACCGGCAAAAACTGCTTGCCGTCCTGGGTCTTCATCACAAGGAACCTGAACTTCGTATCCTTGGAGAGCTTGATCTTTCCGTCAGCGAGAACCTCAGCGGGGCCTTCGTGCTGCATGGGAACAATGAACTGGGAGTTTAATATGAGTGAAACCATCCTCAGCTCTTTTGCCTTTAATACTTCATCTCTCTTTTCATATTTAACAGGCCACTTCAGTTCCTCAAGGAAATCGCAGATAGCGAAGTTGAGGGCCGGATTAATCGGAGTTTTGGGCTTGTCAGAGCCGCCCCAGTCTCCGGGCGCAGCAACTATTTCGCTTCTCTTAAATCTTGCCCTGTAGCCGCCGTTATCAATGATGAGGTTCTCAATTCCCACATAATACAAAAAGTCAAAGAAGCCTATCTTATTGGCGGCATTTTCCGACCTGTCCTCCACAAGGCACTTATTTATGGTCACGTTCCTCTTCTGTTTTGCAAACATCTCCGCAGCCTTCTTGCAGAGTTCCTCCTCGAAGTACACACTGACAAAACCGTGGTCGATATAAGGAAGCTTGGTGGTCGTATCATAGATCACATAGAGATACTCCGCATCCCTGATCCTTCCAAGGACCTCGTTGTAAACCTTCCTGTGGTTCTTTTCAAACTCAGGCAGGGGTGACTCCTTGTGATACATCTCCATAGCAGTTAAAAGAAATAACAGCTCCTGTCCGTTTAAGAACTTAAGGGTGTCTGTGGAAAGATCCTCTTCATAGATCATGTTTCCCACCTCGTCCTTCCTCTCGGGGGATACAGTCTCCTCCAGTATCGCCTCGCCGCCGTCCTTGATATTTACCGGGTTGAGCTTTGCAATGACAGGCCAGGACAGGTCCTTGTGGGCGTCCTTTAATTCCTCAGCGGCCTGCTCTTTCTGCTGCTTTAAGGCTTCCTCCCTCTCTTCTTCTGTCTGTGTCTCGTTCTTTTTATTTCCGAATAATCCAAATAATGCCATGATTTCTTTTCCTTCTCCAATACTAAAAAATCTTTTTTACTGAAATGTCTACTTATTATATCACAACGCAGAAAAAAGGGATGTGGAAAATTCCACATCCCCCAAAAGTAACCGCCGGCGCAACAAAGCACATTTCCTGCACCTTAGGAAATGTCTTCAGCCCTTGACACTTCCCGCGATAACGCCCTCAATGATATACTTCTGTCCGATCAGATAGAAAACCAGAACCGGTAGTACGCTAAGAAGAAGCCCCGCCATCATTGGCGCATACTCAGCCGAGTGATTGGTAAGGAACGTCTTAATGGCTATAGCCAGTGTCTTGGTGTCGTTCTTTGTAAGGAACAAAGATGACATAAGGAAGTCGTTCCATACACCCATTGCCACGAAGACCGTAACGGTGATAATGATTGGTTTGAGCAGCGGCAATATAATATGGAAGAAAGTCCTTGTAAAACTGCAGCCGTCAATCAGCGCAGCTTCGTCCAGCTCGCCCGGAATGCCCTCCACAAAACCAGTGTAAAGGAACACAGCGAAGGGAACATTGAGACCGACTGCAATGTAGGAAACCATGGGCAGTGAATTGGAATGTCCAAGGAGTCCTGCGTAGATCTTAACCAAAGGGATCATGTAAACCTGGAACGGCGCTACCATGGAAGCCAGGAAAGCCATGAAGATTATCTTGTTGATCTTCCACTTCTTTCTTGCAAAGAGATATCCCGTCATGGAGGATACTACCAGGTTGATAACAACTGCAGTCACCGTTATGAACGCGGTGTTGAAAAGAGATTTTCCGAAATTCATGCGTTCGATGGCAGTTGTGAAATTTTCGAGATAAAGTGCCGATGGCAGTGCAAAGGGTGCTTTCAGGAATTCTTTTGTGGGTTTAAAGGAATTCACCACCAGCATATAGAACGGAACCATGAAGAGTATCAATACTATCAGGGTGATTATGAAGACGATGTTCTTTTTTCTTTTTACGCTTGTCATGCATCAACCCTCCCTCTTCTTGTAAAGTATACCTGCAGCAGGGAGATCACGGATACGATGATGAACAGGATAATGGCCTGGGCCTGTCCTTCTCCGAAGTCCATGCTGGTAAAGGCTGTCTGATAGATCTTGTAGGCTATGAGCTCCGTTGACTTGTAAGGGCCTCCCGCTGTCAACGAAAGGTTTGTGTCAAAGGACATGAAGCATCTTGATATAGCCAGGAATACGCAGATGGCAATGGTTCCTCTTATCATGGGGAGCTTAACCTTAAGAGTTGTCTGAAGCGCATTTGCTCCGTCAACCCTTGCTGCCTCCATAAGTTCTGCCGGAACTGCCGTAAGTCCTGCGATGTAAATTACCATCAGGTATCCGCTCATCTGCCAAGCGCTTACGATAATGAGAGCCATGAGCGCCCTGACAGGATTTGTGAGCCAGGATGTCTCAAGCCAGCTTATGCCGGTAGCTTCTCCGAGCTTTGTAAGTCCAAAGGAAAAGATGAAATTCCAGATGTAACCAAGAATGATTCCACCAATGATATTCGGCGTAAAGAATCCGGTCCTGAAAAGGTTCTGTCCCCTGATCCCGCTTGTAACCACCAGAGCCAGGATAAAGCCCACAAGGTTACTTAAAAGAACCGTGAACAGAGCGTAGATAACAGTCTTCCAAAAAGCGCCGATAAATGCCGAGTCTGTAAGGATGTGCTTGTAGTTTTCAAGCCCGATATAGTTTATGTTAAGCGCCAGGCCGTTCCAGTCAGTAAAGGTTATCCAGAGTCCGTATGCAAAAGGAATGATGACAACGGAAAACCAGATAAAGGTGGCGGGAAGTCCAAACAGCGCAAATTCTTCGATGTTCTGTAAAACTTTTTTCTTGCCTCTCATAACTACCCTTTCCGGTAAAAAATCCGGGGAGGGATCAATCCCTCCCCAGGATAAGTCAGATCAAATATTCAGGTATCAGTATGTTCTGGGTTCCTGATTTCCCCAATAAGCATCGATCTTGGATGCCAGTGTTTCTCTGTCGCATGCACCTGTCAGGTACTCGCACATGTAAGCGCCGCACTCATACCAGATGTCTGAAGGGCAAAGGCTGGGTGTTCCGTAGAAGTCCACTGTCTTTCCTGCTGCGATGTAGTTTGCTGTTGAATTTCCGAGAGGGCTCTCGATTGTTGCTGTGCAGTTCTTGAAAGGAAGAGCCTGTCCAAGTCTCTTTGCCTGAACTTCCTCTGAGTAGCTGTCTGATGAGATGTACTCGATGAACTTAAGACCTGCAAGCTGCTGTTCCTCTGTGTTCTGGCTTGCGTCTACGCAGTAGCCCTTTGCGAAGGATGTAGGAAGATACTGGTTTGTAACGTCGCTTGCATCATCGCTGTGAGGAACGGGCATAAGTCCGAACTCAGCGCCTTCGTCAACGAGGTCTGCCATGTATGTCCATGCCCAGTCGCCCATGAACCATGTGCCGCACTTGCCCTCTGCAAGAGCCATAGCGTCAAGGTTAACGTCGCCTACGAGCGGGTCGTTCTTGTTGTAGTTGTACTGTGCCATCATATCAAGAGTATCCATGAAGCCGTTGAATACGTCGTTCTCGATCTCTTTTGTGTCGCCGCTGATGATGGAGTTTACATAGTCAACTCTTGCCTTGGTGTCGCCGATTGCTTCGCCGTAGGACTGGCAGAGATAGTGAGCGCCAAGTGACCAGTTAACGCCGGTGAGACATGTTGCTGCTACGCCTGTAGCCTCGATCTTGTCAAAGAGGTCTTTTAAATCAGACCTTGTCTTGATGGTTGAAGGATCAAAGTTTCCGCCTACAGCTGCGTCGCAAACTGCCTTGTTGTAGAGGATTCCGATTCCTGCTGCCGACATGGGAACAGCGTAAACCTGTCCGTCAAATGTCATGGTTGAGAGTGAAGACTCTGTGATGTTGTCCAGCATTGCCTCACCTGTAAGAGGTCTCATTCTCTCCTGGTTCTCCCAGATGTTGATGGGATCCATCAGTGAAACTGTGGGGCCCTCGTTACTTGCGTACAGTGCCATCCATGCTGCCAGCTGGTCGTCGCCTGCTGCGATGTACTCAACTGTGATGCCCGGGTTCTTGCTCTCGAAGTCCTTTATAAGGTCCTGATACATGTCATCCTTTCCTGTCTCTGTTGTGTAGAAAGAAATGGCAACTTCGCCCAGGTCTGCGCTCTCAGTAGCTGCTGCACTCTCTGCTGCAGGAGCCTCTGTAGCTGCGGGAGCCTCTGCTGCTCCCTGGTCTGCTGCGGGTGCTGAAGTCTGTGTTGACTGTCCGCATCCTGTAAGGAGCATGCCTGACATAACTCCTGTCATTATTAAACTGATTACTCTTTTCTTCATAAAAGAATACCTCCCTTCTGATGTAATTAGCATAACGCTCTCATCAGCGGGAGGCTTTTCCATTTTTAACAGTGTAATTGTCAATTTTTATTCCATACCAACGGGGGCTTTTTTGCCCTGCTTAATCCAGTCGGAGGGCGTGCACCCGAAGGTCTTTTTAAAGGTCTGAATGAAGGACTTCACATTTGGGAAGCCGTGGTTTAATGCGCACTCCATGAGGCGCACGTTCTCGTCGTCGTTCATCTCCTCGACGGCGTGCATCAGGCGAACATTCTGAAGGTACTGGTAGAAGTTCCTTCCCACGTGCTCCTTGAACATCCTGGAAAGGTGCGTGGGCGTGTAGCCAAACTGCTCTGCAACTCCGGAAAGATCAAGCTGCTCTGTGTAGTTCTCATCGATGTAATTGATGATAGCCTTGATGTTGGCATCGCCCTCGGACTTCTTGTGGTTGTCCGTGTCGTCTTTGGATATGCAATGGTCCTTAAGAAGATTAAGGAAGGAAAAGACAAGTTCCATAAGCTGAAGGTCTTCCTTCTTCTCCAGCTTGTACCTGCCAAACTCCTCTATCATGGAAGTGATGCGCTTTCGCACTTCTTCATCCTCGGGAACCACAAAGTACGCGCCATCTCCGATCCATCTGTCCACAAAGCTCTTGGACAGCTGCACGCAGACGCCCTCGAAGTCATCCTCTGGCTCGATCCAGTGATTGGAGTGGAGCTCGCCGCTGTTGACTATGCACCAGTCTCCGGGAAAGAGATTGATGTTGGTGCCGTCCACGTTCATGCGGATGCGGCCGCCTGTTGTTAAGTTGAATTCTATATTTCTGTGCCAGTGAAGCGATGTAAAGATGTCGGTTCCAGAATACTTGTGATTGAATATCCTCACAGGAACCCTGTTATAAATGAACGCTTCACTTTCGTAAAACTCTGCCATATAAAACTCCATTTATTATAGAAGAAACTCATCCGATAACGGTCTTAAGATCCACTGCTTCAGCCATGACTTTGCCGCCTTCGCTCGCGGGGTGGAGACCGTCTCCGATGTGGAGTCCTTCTCTCATGTAGCCTGCTCTTGCGGGATCGTATACGGCTCTGTCATAGTCGAAGAAGCCGTCCAGCTCGTCGCCCTGTCTTATCCAGTCGTTTACCCTGTTTCTTGTCTCTTCAAATTTCGCCATCCACCAGTCGGGGTAGTCGGGATTTCCGCAGGGAGTCACGGTTCCAAAGTATATCTCAGCGCCGTTGTTGTGGGCTTCTTTGATCAGCTCCCTGTAGCCTTCCGTTATGTCTTTTGCCGGAGTAGTCTCTTTTCCGCCCTCCAGCTGCACGGGGTGCATGATGTCGTTTATGCCGATCAGCGTAAGCACGCAGTCCACGTCGTCGATCTCGAACACGTCCCGCTCGAAGCGCTTAACGCCTGCCTCGCCGAAAAAGATCAGCTGTTTTCCGCTTGTCACTTCCACTGTCGCGTCGCTCACAAGTCTGTTGCCGCCGATGCCGCAGTTTAAAAGAACTGCCTTGCCTTTGTAGCTTTCCCTGATGCGCCTTGAAAGCTCGTCCGTAAACATGGACATGTGAGTGATGGAATCTCCGAAGGCCGCGATGACCTTAACTTCGTCGTCGCCCAAAACCTGCACCGCATCAAATCCGATGAAGGCGCTCATCACTTTGGTGTTGGGGTCGTCTCTCATAAACTGGGGGATGATTTCATAGGGCTTGTCGTTATGTCTTTTGTCATAAGAGCTGTCACCATCCTCGAAGCTGACCTTCGCTCCTCTAGTGGACCAGAAGCAACAGATTGAATCTGCCACGAACTCATCCTTAATATATAAACTGATAACCAGCCTGTCTCCGGCGTTGGCCTCAAACTCTATATCGTCGCTGAAGATCTCCTGCCCCGGTAAAAGGACTATCGACTTCTTGCCATCCAGCGTGAGTGGTGCGTAATCCTTAATTTCGCCGTTGCACTCTTTTCCGATCGAAGCGCTGTCTATGGTCAGGGGCAGTCTGCCGTAGCGATTTGATAATCTGACTCTGATCTTGTGGCCGTCCACGTTGTTGTCAAAAGCAACTCTCTGCGTGGTGTCCGAAAGCCTTATGACGCCTTCGCCGTAGCCGATTCTTGTATATTTAAATGAACTTATCCATTTCATGCGCAGTACCTCCACTTTCAGTTTTATTATATGGACAGCGCCTGCTCATTACTTTTCCATTATTGCCAAAGTACTTGTCTTTTTTTGTCTTTACTTTTTATAAAAGACCTCAGAGACTTTCGCGAGGTACTCGGGATCCTTGCTGCCTGCGGACTCGTAAGGTGAGTGCATAGCCAGCTGGGCAAGGCCGATGTCCACTGTGTTTACTGATACCTGAGTGGTTGATATGTTTCCGAGGGTTGATCCGCCGGGCATGTCAGACCTGTTGGTGAATACCTGGAAAGGCACCTTTGCCTCCTTGCAAAGGAGCTTGAAGTATGCTGCGGAAACAGCGTCTGTTGTGTACTTCTGGTTGGCGTTGTATTTGATCACGATTCCGCCGTTCATGACAGGCGCATTCACGGGATCAGCCTTCTCAGCATAGTTGGGATGGATAGCGTGCGCGTTGTCGGCAGAAATCATGAAGCTGTCTGCAATAGCTGCGAGGTACTGCTGGCGGTTTCTGCCAAGAGCTTCGTTTATCCTCTCAAGCGTATCCTTCAGGAAAGAAGAAGCCGCTCCCTGCTTGGTGGTGCTTCCCACTTCCTCGTTGTCGAAGACGAGGTGCATAGCCACATAGTCCTTGGGCTTTGCTTCAAGAAAACCTGCGAAACTGCAGTATACGCATTCCTGGTCGTCAAGCCTTGAGCTCGCGATATACTCTCCGTCAGCTCCCCACACTGTGGGCTTCACCCTGTTGTACAGGAACAGATCGTGACTTAAGATATCCTCTCTTTTCACGCCTGCCGCGTCTGCGATCAGGGAAAAGAACTTATCTGCGGCCTTTCTGTCTCCGAATATGGGCAGCATGTCCTTCTGGGCATTGTACTTGCAGCCGTCGTTGGCCTCCCTGTTCATGTGTATTGCAAGGGAAGGAAGCATAACAAGGTCTCTGTCGATGTTGACGAGCTTTGTTTCCATCTTGCCGCCCTTGTTTACAACTACTCTTCCTGCTACGGAAAGCGGTCTGTCAAACCAGGGAGCGCACAGCATTCCGCCGTATTTTTCAACGTTCAGTTTTATATAGGCGCCGGCAGCTTCCATCTCCGGATTCTCCTTGATCTTGAACGAGGGTGAGTCGCTGTGGCTGGCGATCATGTGAAATCCTTTAAAGCTCTTTTTCGGGATTTTAAAAGAAATTACTGCGGAATCGTTTCTTGTTACAAAGTAGTTTCCGGGTGTCAGTTTCCACTCGTCGGTCTCCTTGAGCTCAGTGAAATTTCTTTTCACCAGTTCCGTCCTTATGCCCTCCACAACATGGAAAGCCGTGGGCGCAGCGTCAATAAAATCAAGCATTTCACGGGTAAAATTTTTTTTCATTATTTTTCGCCTTTCTGCAAAACTGATATGCATTCTTATGTATGTAATGTTATACTAAATTTAATATTTGGTTCAAATCAGTATATCATAATCGGAGATTGTGTGTTAAAATGTAAGCACTTACATTTTTGATTTAGAGAAGGAGTTTCCCATGACAAGAGAAGAGACCTACAGGATGCTGGATGAATACGTGGACTTTCTTTTGGAGAAGTCTGACGCTGAGCATCCTTTCTGGAACATTGAAAAGATCCTCCAGGGCAAGGCAAACAACTGGAACTACATCGACGGATGCATGATCACTGCTGTTCTGTCCCTGTACGAAATGACAAAGGATGAGAAATATCTGAACTTTGCAGATTCCTTTGCAGGGTGGTTTGTTCAGGAGGACGGTTCCATCAAGACCTACAGTCCCGAGGAGTACAACCTGGACAACATCAATCCTTCCAAGAACCTGTTCAGACTCTACGACCTGACAGGCAAGGAGAAATACAGGAAGGCCATGGATACAGCAAGGAGCCAGCTGGAGACCATGCCAAGGACCAAGGCCGGCAATTTCTGGCACAAGAAGATCTATCCATATCAGGTATGGCTCGACGGTCTTTACATGGCCCAGCCCTTCTACATGGAATATGAGCGCCGCTTCAACAAGATGCAGGGCTGCCTCGATTCTTTTAACCAGTTCAAGAATGTGGAAGCTCTGATGAAGGACAAGAACACAGGCCTCTACTATCACGGCTACGATGAGAGCAGGGAAATGTACTGGGCTGACAAGGAGACAGGTCTTTCTCCCAACTTCTGGCTGAGAGCCCTTGGATGGTTCACTGTTGCTCTGGTTGATACTGCAGAAGCCATGGACGAGTCCATGTACTACGAGTACAGATATCTTCAGTCCATGTTAAAAGACCTCGCTGATGCCCTTATTCCTTTCCAGGATGAGAGCGGAATGTTCTATCAGGTGGTGGACAAAAAGGATGATGAGAGAAATTACCTTGAGACCTCCGGAACAGCGCTTATCGCCTATGGACTGTTGAAGGGTGTAAGACTCGGATACATCCCTCAGCGATTTGAAGAAGTGGCCATGAAGGCCTTTGACGGAATCACCAACACCTACCTGTCAAGAAACGAGGACGGAACCCCGAAACTCGGCGGAATCTGCCTTGTGGCAGGCCTCGGCGGCGAGCAGCACCGTGACGGCTCCCTCGAGTACTACTTCTCCGAGCCCGTCGTAGAGAACGAGGCAAAGGGCGTCGCCCCTCTCCTCCTCGCATATACTGAAATACTCCGCAGAAATAAATAAACGTGACAACGGGGACGGTTCTCTTTGACACATTTTCAGTGTCATGGGGAGCCGTTTTTTGTGTGACAACGGGGACTGTGACAAAGAGAACCGTCCCCGTTGGCATTGTCACCCTGCCAAAGAGAACCGTCCCCATTGTCACCATTGTCACATGAAAAGACCCGAGGCTCATGCCCCGGGTCTTATGTTTTGTCTTTATATCGAGCTTACTCGCGTCCCTGCTGATCGGGAGGAAGTTCAACCTTGAAGTACTTAACGTTTGCTGTGAGCTCTTCAGCGATCTTCTGGAGGTCTCTTGCCTGCTCAACAACTGACTCCATGTTGGTGTCAAGCTGCATGAGGGATGCAGAGGTCTCCTGTGTCGATGCTGCGTTCTCCTCGGAAATACTTGAGAGGGACTCAACGGAGTTAAGGATGTTCTCCTTATCAGCATTCATGGTCTCAACCAGCTCAACGATCTGCTTGTTTCCTTCCTCGGTCTCACGAAGGAGTGTGAGCATCTCATCGAAGGCTTCACTCATCTCTTCAAGAGCTGTGGTCTCATTGGTGATAGCACCCTTGATGGCCTCTGTGAGCTCTTTGTTCTTCTCGGAGTAGTCGGTAATTGTTGAAAGCATGTTGGTGATCTCACCGGCCAGGTTGTTGGTATCGCCGGCCAGATCCTTGATGTTATCGGCAACGACTGCGAAGCCCTTACCTGCTTCACCTGCTCTTGCAGCCTCGATGGAGGCATTGAGTGCAAGGAGGTTGGTCTGACTTGCTATGGAGATGATGGACTCAGCTGCTGTGGAGATCTGAGCAACAACTGCCGCTGTCTCATTTACTGAGTCAGCAACCTGTGAAGCCATCTCGTCGTTCTTCTGATCCTGTACCTTGATCTGTTCGAGCTGTTCCTTAACTCTTGAGGATTCCTCATAAACCTGACGGCCTCTCTCAAGGTTGGAGTTTGCGGAATCAAGAACGTTGTCGACGGAAGATCCCATGTTGACCGTTACCGAAGAGGTGCTCTGTACATCCTCTGCCATGGCTGTTGCGCCTGTAGCCAGATCATTAACTGCAGAGCTGATGTCTGTAGTCGTCTTTTGGGAATTGGAGATGGAGTCCTTGGCCAGTTCAGCCTTTGAATTAACTGTATCTGCGTGGTCAATGACCTTTACAAGAGCATTTCTGAGCTCATGTCTCATGGACTCAAGACCTTCCATGATATTCTGGAACTCAAGTATGAAGCTGTTGGGATGGATCTTTGTAACGAAGTCACCACCGGAGATCCTCTCAACATCCTCACCCATCTTCTTGAGAGTTTTCAGTATGGCCATAATAATGAGAACAGTTATTATAAGGAGAATAACGGCAATAGCCATAAAGATGCCGGCATTTACATATATGCTTTTTGAAGTTGCTGCTTCTGCCT
>JAEEGF010967838.1_pt1 | contig 21194 bp, 16 predicted proteins | sample 9134171 | NCBI WGS metagenome assembly JAEEGF01 (sample SAMN16246542, study PRJNA631951) | gut metagenome | biome: gut microbiome; feature: rumen; material: AP-attached | host: Bos | place: Iran: Karaj | collected 2018-10 | reverse complement strand
GATAGGCACAAGGTGTAAGAGTGGTAACATTCTCAGCTGATGTGTACTAATAGGTCGAGGACTTAACCAATAAGTCAGGAAGTTTGGAAATTCAGTGTTCGGTTTTGAGGGAACAATACATTCCTCAATAGCTCAGTCGGTAGAGCATTCGGCTGTTAACCGAAGTGTCGTAGGTTCGAGTCCTACTTGGGGAGCTACAGTTTAATAACTGTTTATTCGCCGAACGGCGAAGAGCGAGGCCCCTTGGTCAAGCGGTTAAGACATCGCCCTTTCACGGCGGTAACAGCAGTTCGAACCTGCTAGGGGTCATTTTTAAATATCTGGTGACATAGCCAAGTGGTAAGGCATAGGTCTGCAACACCTTGAGCGTCGGTTCAAATCCGTCTGTCACCTCTCAAGAATCCATTCGATGGATTCTTTTTTTTGCTATAAAATAAAAGAAATCCGTACTTGGTACGGATTTCTTATTTTAGTTTTATAAGAATCTGTTCATTTTTGATTTCCACTTTCCGGATAAATACTGATAAGAGAATAATACGAATAGAAGTATATTATGTCCTATCATGCATGCCCAGGCGCTTATGAGCCCTAGGCCAAATAATTTAGTGCATATAAAGGTTCCAATTATTCTGATACACCACATTCCCATCACGTTATAAATAAAGGGCGCCACTGTATTTCCAAGTCCCTGCATCATGCCCTCTATGATGATCGGAACGCCGTAGAATGGCTCAGAAACAGCTACCATTCTAAGAACTATTGTAGCAAGTGATATAACATTTGAGTCTGATGTAAATAATTTTACAAGTATTGGAGCAAATATAAAAAGCAAACTTCCTGATATGACCATTAGCCCAACTTCAAGAGGAAGTACAGTTCTGGATAATACAGTAAGCTTTTTATTGTCTTTAGCACCGTAGGCATTACCTGCAAGCGTTGCTGCAGATGTCTGCATTCCCCAGCCTGGTATATAGAAGGCCGATTCTACTGTATTCGCTATAGTATGTGCTGCTGTAGCGGTTTCTCCAATAGCGTTGATCATGGAGGCAAATACTACGTAACCAAGTGATGTAGCAAACCTTTGCAACATATTAGGTAAAGCTACTTTCATTACAGAGCTAAGAATTGTAGTATCAGGTCGTATATTCTGACCTTTTGGAGAGATTAGTGTATGAGCATAGAACTTATAGGTTATTGCGAGTCCGCCCCAGATATAAGCTATTGCACTGGCAAGTGCAGCGCCTCTTATATTTAGTCCTGCACCTGGAATCGTAATGACATGACTTCCTATATTGATAGCTCTGGTCTCGTATATGAGCAGGAAGTTAAGGATAACATTTAAAAGGTTAACCTGAATTCCTATATGCATAGGAGTTTTAGTATCGCCGGCTGCTCGAAGTACTGTTCCGAATATGATACTGGCAGTTCTAAATAGCATCGGGGCATACAAAATTCCGAAATAAGCTGCCGCATCTTTTTGAATGACTGGATCAACCTGCATCCATACAGGTACAAGATTTTTGATAAGCTGCAAAAGTAGTGTAAAGAACATACCCGTTACTATTACAATAAATACGGATTGTGCTGCAGCCTTTCTTGCCCTGTTATTATCTCCTGCACCAAGCGACTGTGCTATGTAAGCAAGAAAGCCTACTCCGAGAGCGGAGATAGTACTTCCTATAAGCCAGTTAAAAGTACTGGTTGCTCCTACAGATGCAGTAGCATGAGTGCCCAGAACACCAACCATTGCAGTATCTATGTACTGGACTGCCGTTTGCATGAACTGCTCAAGCATTGTTGGCCAGGCAAGTGCGAAGATAATAGGCAGCATTTGCCTGGAAGTGTATTCTTTTGGTCTATTATTTGTATTCATAGTCTATTATTGGTTTATTATCTAATGTGTACTCCTTTTGTCTTACTACTTATCCTTCATATATGTGAAAATTTATTTTAAATAATTTTATGGACTTAATCCTATGATGTAGATATGAAGTATAAGCTAATCATATAGTTGATTATAATTAATGCAAATACCATTATATGAGATAATTGTGCAAAATTTAAGAGCTTATTTATTTTGTTGTGGATTAGTATAGTAATAGAATTTGTATAATATGGCATTCTTAAATTATTAAGCAGGGATTATATGATATACTTGAATACGACATAGAAGTGCATCCATGCACTTCTAAACATGTCTGATTACATACTGTAATCACCGACATAGAAGTGCATCCATAAGGGAGTTTTAAAGGTAATGCTAAGTTTAAGTCTGAGACATATTTCAGAAGTCTTTCTTTACGAATATTATATGAATCCCGATGAATATGAGATATCTAAGGATGATCTGGCTCGTCCCCATTTGGATAAGGCAGGAGCTTTACTTTCTGAACAGAAAAATAATGAAGCGTTGCAGGAATATCTTGCTGCAAATATGGAGAATCCTGTAAGCTTTGAAGCTGTATCGGGGATCATTATCTGCTGTAAGCGTCTTGGTGATATCGAAGGAGAATATAAGTATACACATAAGATGTACAAGCTATGCTGCACAAGAGCTGAGCTTGCAACCTATTACAGGAACCTTGGCTGGTACTACCTTGAAAAATATAAACCGGATCTTTCTGCTGCACTTTATAGATACAGTACCTTTTTCCAGGAGGGACAGGCTGCAGAAGAGGAGATAAAGTATCTTGAATCAGCTCTGAATAAGCCCATGGGCAAGGAGTCGCCCGAGCAGATTCAGAAGATGCTTGAAGATAACAAGATTCCAACAGGTCCATCAAATATCACACTGGCTCTTTTGATAAAGGCAGGAGAGGAAGCGGAGCAAAACGGTAATTATATGCAGGCAAGAGACTGCTATATGATGGTTTATGACCTCACGGAAGATGAAGAGGTTGGGTTAAAGATAAATAGGATAAGCCAGGATTAAAGATAATAGATAAGATATTAGTCAGTGCTAATAAAGATTCCATATATCAAAAATATATATGGTGTCAGAATAATTTTATGATAAAAGAATAAATAATGGCAGGAAGGTAAAAAGGGTTATGGAAGAAAAGAATGTTAATGAAGTAGCAGAAAATCAGAAAGTGGAATCCATGGAGGACTATGCTGACGTAATTGAAAGATCCTTCAGAAAGCTCGAAGTTGGAGATGTAGTAGAAGGAGTAGTATCAGGTGTAGAAGAGACTAAGGTTACAGTTGATCTTGACTACTATGCACCAGGAATTATCATGCTTGAAGATCTGTCAGACGATCCTCATTTTTCCATAAGAAATGATATTCATGCAGGCGATAAGATCTCAGCAACTATTAAGCGCATGGATGATGGAAGAGGTAACATTCTTCTTTCCAAGAAAGAGGCTAATAAGGTAATTGCATGGGATAGGTTAAAAGAGCTTCTTGAATCAGGCGAAGTTGTAAGCGTTAAGATTTCTGAAGCAGTTAAAGCAGGCGTTGTAGCTTATCTTGAAGGCGTACGTGCTTTCATACCTGCATCAAAGCTTGCTCTTTCATTTGTAGAAGACAGCGACCTTGAAAACTATGTTGGAAAGACTATCGACGTTCAGGTAATAACAGCTGATAAGGAAGATAGCAAGCTTGTTCTTTCTGCAAAAGAGATCTTAAGGAAAAAAGCTGATGAAGAAAGAATGACAAAGGTTTCAAATGTTGAAGTCGGACTTGTAACAGAAGGAACAGTAGAAAGTCTTCAGAACTATGGAGCTTTCATCGATCTTGGAAACGGCCTTTCAGGACTTGTACATATATCTCAGATAGCAAATCAGAGAATATCTCATCCAAGTTCAGTTCTTAAGGTTGGACAGAAGGTCAAGGTTAAAGTCATTGCTATAAAGGACGGTAAGCTGTCACTTTCAATGAAGGCGCTTGATGATGTTATGGCTAAAGAGATCACAGAAGAAGAGATAGAGTATAAGAGTGAAGGCGAAGCTACAACAACTCTTGCTGACCTTCTTAAGAAAGCCGGATTCTAATAGGATTATCAGATAATTATTTTTATTGAACCTCATTGAAGAATACATAAGTTCTTTTTTCAGGGAAAGGAGTTCTGTATGGATGAAGCTATTGAGAAGTTAAAAGAGATTATCAGAGAAACCGATAACATAGTTTTCTTCGGCGGCGCAGGTGTATCAACAGAAAGCGGTATTCCTGATTTCAGAAGTCAGGACGGACTTTATAATCAGAAATATAAATATCCGCCGGAACAGATCGTAAGTCATACTTTCCTTACAAGAAAGCCTGAAGAATTCTATGAATTCTATAAAGACAGGATGATCTATAAAAGTGCAAAGCCTAACAAGGCTCATTTAAAGCTTGCACAGTGGGAGAAAGAGGGAAAGCTTAAGGCTGTTGTAACCCAGAATATAGACGGGCTTCATCAGGCGGCAGGCTCTAAGAATGTCCTGGAGCTTCACGGAAGCACACTTAGGAACTACTGTCTTAAGTGTGGCAAAAAATATGATATAGATTATGTCATTAATTCTGAGACAACAATTCCTTACTGTGAATGCGGCGGGATGGTCAGACCTGATGTTGTATTGTATGAAGAAGGCCTTGATATGGATGTGATAGAATCTGCTGTCTCTTATATCAAAAATGCAGATGTTCTTATAATAGGCGGGACTTCACTGGCTGTATATCCTGCTGCAGGTCTTATCGATTACTATACAGGTGATAAGCTTGTTGTAGTCAATAAGTCGGCAACTCCCAGAGATTCACAGGCAGATCTGGTGGTTCAGGGAAGTATTGGCGAAATATTTGATCAGCTTCCATGAGATAGAAGTATCCAGAGTTATGATCGCAGTACAAGATCAAAGAGGCAATATATCAGGCTGCTGACTAAGCCTTAAGATTCATAATAGGATCTTTAGACATATTCTTTCGCAACATGAGGTTATATATGCAAATAGAAGTAGGAGACATAGTCACACTTAAGAAGAAGCATCCATGCGGATCTTTTGAGTGGGAAGTATTAAGATCCGGTGCTGACTTCAGACTCAAATGTGTAGGATGTGCTCATCAGATAATGATAGCAAGAACAGCACTTGAGAAGAATATAAAAAGAATAAAGCATAAAGAATAAAGAATAAAGCATAAAGTATAAAAGATAAAGGATAAAGCATAAAGAATAAACTACTAAAACTTCCTGATCTGACGCACTACCAGCCTCTGTAAAGATCTTGGGGATGTCGGTATGTTCAAGTGGGAAGTCTGTATAGATTAGGATTTTGATTTATCTGACAATTCGATTTATTGAATGAAAAAAGCAATTTTACGTTAAAAAACTTGCAAATAAAAGCTGTTCATGCTATGATGAAACTCCGTGATATAAATTCCTTGCTTCTGCTGCAGCACTTTTACGTATCACACGCTGCACATGCAGGCGGAAGCCAGAGACCAAAAGGAGGTAACAACAGCATGAACAAGTACGAATTAGCCGTTGTTGTCAGCGCAAATGTTGATGATGAAGCAAAAACAAAGGCCGTTGACAAGTGCAAGGCACTGATCGAGCGTTTCGGAGGCACAGTTACGAACGTAGACGATTGGGGTAAGAAGAAGCTTGCTTATGAGATTCAGAAGCAGACTGAAGGTTTCTACTACTTCATCCAGTTCGACGCTGAGGCATCAGTTCCAGCTGAGCTCGAGTCACGTGTTCGCATCGTGGACAACGTCATCAGATACTTATGCGTTAGAAACGACGAGGCATAAGAAAGAGGACAAGACAGATGAATAAAGTTATACTTATGGGACGTTTAACAAGAGATCCGGATGTAAGATATAGTCAGGGTGAGAACCCACTTGCAATTGCAAGATATACACTGGCTGTTGACCGCAGATTTTCTAGAAAAGATGGTGGTGACGGACAGCAGACTGCAGATTTTATTTCCTGCAAAGCTTTTGGAAGATCCGGTGAATTTGCAGAAAAGTATTTCCGCAAGGGAACCAAGATCTGCGTAACAGGCAGAATCGAAACTGGTTCATACACCAATAAGGATGGCGTCAAAGTATACACTACAGAAGTCGTTGTAGAAGATCAGGAGTTCGCAGAGAGCAAGAACAGCGGAAGCGGAGATTTCTCTCAACCCGCAGCATCTGGATCTGCAGCACCTGTAGCGGCAGCTGATGGTTTCATGAACATTCCTGATGGAATTGATGAAGAACTGCCGTTCAACTAATGGTCAGCAGTTTAGGCTGACTAGAATTTGATAGGAGGCAAACCAAATGGCTTTCAATAAAGAAAGATCCGAAGCACCTCGTAGAAAAGGTGGCATGCACAGAAGAAAGAAAGTTTGCGTATTCTGTGGTAAGGATCATGCAATTGATTTTAAAGATGCAGCAACTCTTAAGAAGTATGTTTCTGAGAGCGGAAAGATTCTTCCTAGAAGAATCACAGGAAACTGCGCAAAGCACCAGAGAGAGATCACTGTTGCTATCAAGCGTGCTAGACATCTTGCTATTATGCCATACGTAGCAGACTAATAGTCAGCAATAAGGTATATAATTCAAGGCACTTTTTAGAAGAGATTCTAAGAAGTGCCTTTTTTCTTCTTGATATTATATTTTCTAATGCAGGGAATTGCTTTTAGCCTTAATTATTGTTTATTGATCATCATCTTTTTAAAGATTTCAAACTTCGCACTTGCCAAACATACACCACCATCTGAGGCAGAGCCGATGCGGCCCGTTTATAATACATTTTCGTATCTTTTGAAGGTGTTATTAAATTCAGGAGCAAGATATCTGGATCTTTATATTCTTCTTAGGGTCCACCTGTTTGAGCGAAGCGAGTTTGGACCCTAGAATATAAAAATCCAGATATCTTGCCCGGTTACAGGATGTAACTAGACATGTATAGAAATACATGGATGTATTTCTATGTCCTTGAATTATAACACCTTCAAGATACGAAAATGTATTATAAACGGGCTGCATCGGGCTCTGCCTCAGATGGTGGCGTATGTTTGGCAAGTGCGAAGTTTGAGTTAAAGATATTAAAACCGGTAGCCTTAGCTATATTCATAAGGTTTTTAATGCCTATATTAAAATTACTGTATCGTCAGGTGGCAGGCTCTTACAATAAATGTTATAATCCATTTTATAGGAGCCGTGGAGGGTTATTCAAATGAAGAAAAATAGAATCAGATTAAAGGGACGTCTGCGTACTTTTCTAACGACATTTCTTTACCTGGATATTATATTAATTCTTGTCACATTTCTTGTGTTTTTGTTTGGTGGCATTCAGGCAGGGATTATCCTTACGATTTTCACTATTTTATATACCGTAATTGTTTTTCTTATGTATTTTATGACCCGGCCTATTGTTATCAATGAGCTTATTAGCTTTGCTACGCAGTATGGACAGATTCAGAAGACTTTACTTAGAGAGATGGATCTGCCAAGCTGTCTTTTGGACGATACAGGCAAAGTTATTTGGTCTAATATTGCATTTGAGAAGACTGTTCATGAGAAAAAGAATTTTCATAAGCAGATAACTGCTGTTTTCCCATCAGTTACAGCCGATAAGTTTCCGGCTATGGATGATGAGGAAGTCCAGTATGATCTTGAATATGAAAATAACTACTATTCTCTTAGAATGCGCAAAATATCTCTTGAAGAGATGGCAAGTAACAGTGATATCATTGAAGCCGGAAGCTATGACGGATATCTTATCATAGTATACCTTTTTGATCAGACAGCACTTCGTCTTGCTGTTCAGGAAGTCGATGACCAGTCTATGGCTGCAGGTCTTATCTACCTTGATAACTATGAAGAGGCACTTGAAAGTGTAGAAGAGGTTCGAAGGTCACTTCTTATCGCACTTATAGATCGTAAGATCAATAAATATGTTGCAAGTTGTAACGGAATAGTGCGTAAGACTGAGAAGGATAAATATTTTGTTGTAATGCCCAAGAGGTATTGCAAGGTGATGCAGGAAGCCAGATTTGACATACTTGAAGAGGTCAAGACAGTCAATATAGGTAATGAGATGGCTGTTACCCTCAGTATAGGTATGGGTATAGATGGTCTATCATATTCGCAGAACTATGAATTTGCCCGTAATGCTATAGATCTGGCTCTTGGTAGAGGCGGCGATCAGGCTGTAGTCAAGACTCCTGATAATACCATCTATTATGGCGGTAAGAGTCAGCAGATTGAGAAGAATACAAGAGTTAAAGCCAGAGTTAAGGCACATGCTCTAAAGGAGATCATCACAGCTAATGATACAGTACTTGTCATGGGTCACAGACTTGGCGATGTAGATAGCTTTGGAGCTTCTGTTGGTATTAACAGGATCAGTAAGTATCTTGATAGAAAATGTCATATAGTTCTTAATGATGTGACCAAATCCATGCAGCCTCTGGTAGATCTTTTTAAGAACAATCCGGAATATGAAGATGATATGATCATAGGCTCTCAGACTGCGATTGATATGGCTAGCGGCAATGTAGTTCTGGTTGTTGTAGATGTCAATAAGCCGTCTATCACAGAATGTCCTGAGCTTCTTAGATTTTGTAAGAATATAGTAGTGCTGGATCATCACAGACAGGGAACAGAGACTATAGAGAATGCAACTCTTTCATATGTTGAGCCTTATGCTTCATCGACATGTGAGATGGTATCTGAGATACTTCAGTATATCGGTGAGAACGTAAAAGTCAACACCGAAGAAGCAGACAGCATGTATTCCGGTATCATGGTTGATACCAATAACTTTATGCAAAAAACCGGTGTCAGAACATTTGAGGCTGCAGCATTCCTTCGTCGTAACGGTGCTGATGTTACCAGAGTCAGAAAACTCTTTAGAGAAGACGCCAATGAATACAAGACCAAAGCAGATGCAGTCAGCCAGGCTGAGATCTATAAAGGAGCCTATGCAATATCCATATGTAACAGTGAAGATATTGTAAGTCCTACTATCATCGGAGCTCAGGCTGCCAATGAACTTCTTAATATAAAGGGAATCAGGGCTAGCTTTGTATGTACTGAATATCAGAATATGGTATATGTAAGTGCAAGATCGATTGATGAAGTCAACGTTCAGCTTGTCATGGAGAGACTTGGCGGTGGTGGTCATATGACTATGGCCGGATGCCAGATGGAAGGCATGACAGTTACAGAAGCTATAGGAATTATCAAGAAAACAATAGATACAATGATTGAGGAAGGTGAACTTAAATGAAAGTAATTCTTTTGGAAGATGTTAAATCTCTTGGAAAAAAGGGAGATATTGTAAAAGTAAGTGACGGATATGCTAACAATATGCTCTTTAAGCAAAAGCTTGGAGTAGAAGCAACCAATGCAAATCTTGCAAGACTTAAGGCTGAGCAGAAACATGATGCCAAGGTAGCAGAGGAGAAGCTTGAAGATGCTAAGGCATTTGGAGAAAAAATCGAGAAGGAACTGATCAAGGTTACTATCAAAACAGGAGAAGGTGGTAAAGTATTCGGATCAGTTTCTACTAAGGAAATCGCTCAGGCAGCAAAAACTCAGTTTGGTTTTGATATAGACAAAAAGAAACTTGTTCTCTCAGAACCTATCAAGGCATGTGGAACTTATGAGATCCCTGTAAAGCTTCATCCACAGGTAACAGCTAAGATCAGAGTATCTGTAACAGAAGCTTAAGTTTACGACAAAACTAATTCCCGGATCAAAGGATAATTATGGCAGACGAACAGTTTATGGTCAAAAGGGTTCCTCCGCAAAGCCGTGAGGCAGAGCAGTCTGTTGTAGGCGCTATGCTTATGGACAGGGAGGCGATAGAAGTTGCAACCGAGTACATAACGGGTGAAGATTTCTATGATCGCCAGCTTGGAACCTTTTTTGATGCATGTGTAGAACTTAATAAAGAGGGAAGACCTGTTGACCAGGTAACACTTCAGGAAAGGCTCAAGGACAAGAATGTTCCACCGGAGTACGCTTCAACTGAGTATATTGTCAATCTTGTAGCAGCGGTTCCGACTTCGGCCAACGTCAAGTATTATGCACAGATAGTTGCAGAGAAGTCTACACTTCGAAAGCTTATCAAGGTGTGCGAAGAGACATCAAGTAACTGCTACGCAGGAACAGATAATCTGGAAACTATTCTTAATAATGTCGAGAAAGACGTTTTTAATGTAACGCAAAGAAGGGACAGCGGAGAGTTCGTTCCGATCAGGCAGATTGTTGTCAATGCCCTTAATAAGATAGCAACTGCAAGCCGTAATACTGGAACAGTTACAGGTATCGCAACAGGATTTACAGATCTTGACTATGATACTTCGGGATTTCAACCATCGGATCTTATCCTTATAGCGGCAAGACCTTCAATGGGTAAGACAGCTTTTGCACTTAATATTGCAGAATATATGGCTTTTAGAAATAATGTTACTGCAGCTATATTCTCGCTGGAGATGAGTAAAGAACAGCTTGTAAACAGACTTTTTGCCATGGAATCCCATGTCGAAGCTCAGAATCTTAGAACAGGTAAGATGTCTGACGGAGATTGGGAAGCTCTTATTGACAGTGCTGATCTTATAGGTGGTTCTAATCTCATAATCGATGATACTCCTGGTATATCTGTACAAGAGATGAGATCCAAATGCCGTAAGTACAAGATGGAGCATAATCTTGGAATTATATTCATTGACTATTTACAGCTCATGTCAGGAGGTGGAACAAGAGGATCGGAATCAAGACAGCAGGAGATTTCAGATATATCAAGATCACTTAAAGCTCTTGCCAGAGAGATCAATGTTCCTGTTGTTGCACTGTCACAGCTGTCGCGAGCTGTAGAGCAGAGACCTGATCACAGACCCATGCTATCTGACCTTCGAGAATCCGGAGCTATCGAGCAGGATGCGGATATGGTTATGTTCATCTATCGTGATGATTACTATAACCATGATACTGAGAAAAAAGGTATCGCAGAGATCATCATAGCTAAACAGAGAAATGGCCCTATCGGAACGGTTGAACTTCTCTGGATGCCTCAGTTTACAAAGTTTGCAAATCTGGAGAGGCATTAAAAGGCAGATAAGATTTATAAGTCGTAATAAAAGAGAACGATTATTACCCGTAAGGATTCAGACAAAGATATAAAAGAATTAAGAATTGATGGATTAAAACAATATGTTAACATACATCAAGTTTTTTGGCGGATTGTAGTGAGTTTACAATCCGCTTTTTTTATCTGAAAATATTGTTTCGATTTTGTAAAAAAGACCGATAAAAAAACAGGTAAGCAAAATGCTTACCTGTTTAGTTCAAATTATTATCGATCAGTTTTGATTATAATCCAATCCGGATTTTATCAAAGATAAAATTAAATTGAATTATCCCTGAGAAATAGCTGAAACAGGGCACTGAGCTGCGCAAGAACCGCAGTCGATACATGTGTTAGGATCGATCTCGTACTGAGAAGCTCCCTGAGAAATAGCTGAAACAGGGCACTGAGCAGCACATGAACCGCAGCTGATGCAAGAATCACTAATAACGTATGCCATAGTAAAATCTCCTTCCTTACGAATGAATAAGTAATAATTACTAATGAGTTTGCCTTCTCATTATTTACTTTGTTGCAATCATAATAGTATATCAAAATTATGAATTTAGCAAGTTTGTTAGCGCAGGCTAATGATGCTGCAAATAATCCTTATAGATATTGCACATATAGATACATTATAAAAGTTTAAGAATTGTTAATAATCACCGACGTTGACATTGGCTGGGGCAAATGTTACTATGATATTTGCAGTAATATATGATATTAACGTCTATTTTTGTGCTCATTTCAGGCAAAATGATTTTTGCACAAATCGTTGTATCAGTTAATTTGCATAGAAATGTGGAATTTTTTACTATAAAATTTTCTCATTTCCGGAAACTGTAGATACAGATCAACATACCGGATCTGTATTGTAAAAATAAGGTAGGAGGAAAAATAATGGCAAGAAACATGAAAACCATGGACGGCAATGAAGCTGCTGCATATGCATCATATGCTTATACCGAAGTTGCTGCCATGTACCCGATCACACCATCATCTGTTATGCCTGAGCATGTAGATGAATGGGCAACTGCAGGAAAGAAGAACATCTTCGGACGTACAGTACAGATTACAGAAATGCAGGCAGAGAGCGGCGCAGCCGGCGCTGTTCACGGATCACTTGTAGCCGGTGCCCTCACATCGACTTATACAGCATCTCAGGGTCTTTTGTTGATGATCCCTGATCTTTATAAGGTTGCTGGTGAGCGTCTCCCCGGTGTTTTCAACGTATCAGCTCGTTGCGTAGCTTCACACGCACTGAACATTTTTGGAGATCATTCCGACGTATATGCATGCCGTCAGACCGGTGCTGCAATGCTTTGTGAATCTTCAGTTCAGGAAGTTATGGATCTTACTCCTGTTGCTTATTGCGCAGCACTTGAAGGAAAACTTCCTTTCATTAACTTCTTTGATGGTTTCCGTACATCCCATGAAATCCAGAAGATCGAGGTTTGGAGTGATGAGGATCTTAAAGATCTCGCTCCTTTCGATGCAATCGACGATTTCAAAAAGAATGCACTCAATCCTAATCACCCTCGTCAGATGGGCTCAGCTCAGAACCCTGATATTTTCTTCCAGACAAGAGAATCATGCAATAACGCTTATTCAGCTATTCCTGAAATCGTTCAGAAGTACATGGATAAGGTTAATGCTAAGATCGGTACTGACTACAAGCTCTTCAACTATTACGGCGCAGCAGATGCTGAAACTGTAATCGTAGCGATGGGTTCAGTTAACGATACAATCGAAGAGACAATCGATTATCTTGAAGCTAAGGGAGAAAAGGTCGGCGTAGTTAAAGTAAGACTGTATCGTCCTTTTGCTGCTAAGGCACTTGTTGATGCTCTTCCTGCATCTGTTAAGAAGATCGAAGTTCTCGATAGAACTAAAGAGCCAGGATCACTTCATGAGCCTCTTGCTCTTGATGTAATCGCAGCTCTTAAAGGAACTAAATTTGAAACAGTTCCTGTATTCTGTGGCCGTTATGGTCTTGGATCAAAGGATACAACACCTAACCAGATCGTTGCTGTATTCCACAATGATTCTAAGCCTGAATTCACAATCGGTATCACAGATGATGTTACTAACCTCTCACTTGATGCTGGTGCTCCTCTGGTTACAACGCCTGAAGGAACAACCAACTGTAAGTTCTGGGGTCTTGGAGCTGATGGTACTGTAGGTGCCAACAAGAACTCCATCAAGATCATCGGTGATAACACAGACATGTATGCTCAGGCATATTTTGACTATGACTCCAAGAAGTCCGGTGGTGTTACCATGTCTCACCTTAGATTTGGTAAGAAGCCTATCAAGTCAACATACCTGATCAAGACAGCAAACTTCGTAGCTTGCCACAATCCTTCCTATATCCGTAAGTTCAACATGGTACAGGAGATCGTTGATGGCGGTTCATTCCTTCTTAACTGCCCATGGTCTGTAGAAGATCTGGAAAAAGAAATTCCTGGACAGGTTAAGAAATATATTTATGATCACAAGATCAACTTCTACATCATGAATGGTTCAAAGATCGGTGTTGAAGTTGGAATGGGACCTACAAGGATCAATACAATCCTTCAGTCTGCATTCTTCACAATTACAGAGATCATTCCTAAGGAAGACGCTCTTAAATTCATGAAGGACGCTGCTCAGAAGACATACGGACGTAAAGGTCAGGATGTCGTTGAGAAGAACTGGAAGGCTATTGATGCCGGTGCAGATCCTAAGAACCTTATCAAGGTTGAGATCCCTGAATCCTGGAAAGATGGACAGGATGAAGGTCTTGACTTCACAGTAGCCAAGGGTGACCGCAAAGATGTTATCGACTTTGTTAATAATATCCAGGCTAAGGTTAATGCTCAGGAAGGTAATAACCTTAAGGTTTCAGATGTAGCTCCTTATACTGATGGTTCTACACCTTCCGGATCATCTGCATATGAGAAGCGTGGTATTGCTGTAAATGTTCCTGAATGGAATCCTGAGAAGTGTATACAGTGTACATTCTGTTCACTCGTATGTCCTCATGCAGCAATCCGTCCTGTAGCTATGACAGCTGATGAAGCTGCTAATGCTCCTAAGGATATGAAGCTTGTAGATCTCAAGGGTATGGACGGATACAAGTTCGGTATCACAGTATCAGCTCTTGACTGTACAGGTTGCGGTTCTTGTGCAAATGTATGTCCTGGCAATATGCAGGAGAAAGTTACTCTTGTTATGGGTGCGCTTGCTAAGAACGAGTGGCAGCAGGAAGGCTTCAACTATGCTGTAACACTTCCTACTAAGACAGAAGTTGTTGAGAAGTTCAACTCAGCTACTATTAAGGGATCACAGTTCCTGAAACCTCTCCTTGAGTTCTCAGGCGCTTGCGCAGGCTGCGGTGAGACACCTTATATCAAGCTTGTAACACAGCTGTTTGGTGACAGAATGTATGTAGCTAATGCTACAGGATGTACCTCTATCTGGGGTAACTCCTCACCTTCTACACCTTATACAGTAAATGAAAAAGGTCATGGTCCTGCATGGGATAACTCATTGTTCGAAGACAATGCTGAGTTCGGTTTTGGTATGCTCCTTGCTCAGAATGCACTTCGAGACGAAGTTAAGGAACAGGCTGAGAAGCTCTCTGACAATGCAGCAGTCAAGAAGTATCTCGATACATTTAATGATGGTGCTACTAATACAGCTGCAACTGAAGAGATGATCGCAGCACTTGCCGGTGATAATTCCGAAGCTGCAACATTCATCAAGAAGAATGCAGACTTTGCTGCTAAGAAGTCACAGTGGATCTTCGGTGGTGACGGATGGGCATTCGATATCGGATTTGGTGGTCTTGACCACGTACTTGCTTCCGGTAAGGATGTAAACGTTCTTGTTGTCAACACTGAGGTTTACTCCAACACAGGTGGACAGGCTTCTAAGGCTACTCCTGTTGGCGCCGTTGCACAGTTCGCTGCAGGTGGTAAGGCTATCAAGCAGAAAGACCTTGCATCTATCGCTATGAGCTATGGCTACGTATATGTAGCACAGATTGCTATGGGTGCTAACATGAAGCAGACTATCGATGCTATAAGAGAGGCTGAGGCTTATCCGGGTCCTTCACTTATCATCGCATATGCTCCTTGTATCAACCATGGTATCAAGGTTAACGGCGGTATGACAGGATGTATGACAGAGGAGAAGAGAGCCGTAGAATGCGGTTACTGGAACCTCTTCAGATACAATCCTGCAGCACAGGGCAAGAAGTTCACACTCGACTTCAAGAATACAAAGCCTGAAAACTATCAGGAATTCCTTGATGGTGAGGTTCGCTACATGTCACTGAAGAAGAGTAATCCTGCTAATGCTGACAGAATGTACGCTGAGAACGCTCAGAATGCTAAGGATCACCTTGCATATCTTGAAAGACTCGTTTCAATGTACGATTCTACTAACGAATAAAAATAAGACAACGGCCCCTGCGTTATGCGCAGGGGCTGTTTTTTAGGAACAAGATGCTAATAGGTTAGTGCAGTATCACCAAAAACTTTATATACTACCTGTCCTTATAAAGTTTTTGGTGATACTGCACTGATATAGTTGGAAGGTTATAAAAAACTCATCGATAGAAATTCTACCGATGAGTTTATGCTTTTTAAGATCATTTAGTTGGCTGCTGCGAGCTTTTGGAGGGCTCTGTCAGCTATAACGACCGGATAATGTTCTTCGAGAAAGTCGGCGCTGTAGGTGCCGGTATCTTCCATCTTGGCGTATTCACCAAAGAGATTGCAAAGGTTGTTGAATCTCTTATCATTCTGATTGCCATATATGCACAGAAGGTATCCGCCTTCGTCTTCGTTACGGAATAAGGTGTTACGGCTGTGGAATCCCGGAGGAAGAAGAGCTGGCAATTTCAAAACATCATGCATGGATCCGAGCTTAAAACAGCAGAAAGAATTCTCGCTGCTTCTGGAAGCTCTTCTAATAGCGGCATTATGTCCTGTTTTAAGTCTCTTGGACTCGTGATTGGTTACTCCGTCAAGGAAACCTGAGAAGTCGCCGTCCTGGAGACGATGGAACAGATCCATAACCTCTTCGTCTTCGTTGTCTTCTGTATTCTCAGAGAAGTCAATATTACCTTTTTCATAGGACGCATTATCATCCTGCACAGAAGGACCAAATTCTGAAAAACGTGTATCTAGTTCTTCGGGATCTTCTGACTTAGTGATAACCAAAATAATACACTCTGAGTTAACAGGAATTGCTTCTATCATAAGCGGAACATCTTCTGCATTAAAACCAAAACGAGTGTTAGCCTGATGCATCATTTCCTGAAAAAGTTCACGTGCTTTATCAGTACCATAAGCAAGCTCGCTGACTTTGAGCTGTCTTTTTGTTAGATCCTCTCTGGTAAGTGTGCAACGGATCTGGTGATCATTCACCTTCTCAATTTTCATAAACTTACCTCCTGCTTTTGTTATTTCATCCTTGAATACTTAGCTGTAAAAATTGATTACACTGATACTAAAGTATACTCTGCGCAATGTCAATATATGTATCGGTCTAAAGCCCTAAATTTAAGAGAGTATTTCCCAAAAAATAAAAAAGATTTTATTAAAAGGGGACTTGCGAAAAGCATTCCTATGAATTATAATGTTTACTCGTGAGATGTCTTTCCCAAATATTTATCCGGGAAGGGGACATGTTTTCTAGAATATCGTAATCAGTTCTGCATCAGTCAGAACGCCTTACAGACATATTAGTCTGAGGGATTACCCATTTTTGAAAAGTAATAACAAAAAACATTTTTTTATTAAACAACGTACTAAGTCTGAAATGATCATACTTGTCGTATCTGTTGTTAAGAGCTGCATTTCTTTAAATTATGGCATAAAGGTTTCATCCCATTTTGCAATATAGAAGACAGCTGCTTGATCGTATATACAGATACCGGCAATCAGTAGTAGCATCTCGCTACAGGATTTCAAGCTATTTTGACTAAAGGATACGGGATGGCATCTCATAAGTGAATATGGCAACTTTTAGAACAAGGGGAAGCAACCGCCTTTTTGAAAGATATATCAAGGAGACGCCCATTGCCACTTATCTGCGATTTATATCACGGATGCCTTTTGGCGCAGATATAACCTTGTAATAAAAAACGCGACAAATAAACATAATTAACAAGAGGATCCCGCCGCTTGCATATATGAATACCCGTCGCTAAGCCAAAATGCCTGGCTCCTTGATCGCAGATCAAGGAGCCGGTTTTTATATTGCAGAGCCGCTGATATGGCAATGATAAAGCGGAGTGCTGCTATAGATGGCACTACACCAAGTATTGTGGTAAAATAGTACCCGGTCAAAAATATATGAATCTGAGGGAATTGAAAAGTTTGAAAATCTTCCATTTTCAAACCCGGATTGGTGCCGCGAGCTCCGCCAATTTGGACCATTAGTCACTAGATTTGCTCGCGACATGAGGTTATTTATGAAACATAAGGTAATACCTGTAGTTGTAATCGTAGTCCTGATACTTGTCCTCGGGGGAGGATATGCAGGTAAGTATTTGTATGACAAGTATTCTTACAGCAATGAGCAGGCAGATACTAAGAGCTATTTCGGAATAGAAGATGAAAACGATGTTCCGATAATTCTCCAAAATGAAAAGTCAGATCTTCATGCAAGACTTATCGACGGCGTTTATTATATGACTTTTTCTGATGTTCAGAATATTCTAAACGACCGCTTCTATTACGGCCAGGAGGAAGGAATCCTTGTATATACAACTCCAAGTGCCATAATAACAGTCGGTGTAGACTCTACTACCACATCATCTACAGACGGGTCCTCTGAAGATCTTGGATATAAGGCAGCAGTTTATGACAATGATACCCTTTATGTTGCTATAGATTATGTAAAAAAATATACCAATTTCAACTACACTGCTTATACGGATCCAAACCATATCACAATGTATACGCAGTTCGATCAGGAGATCCGCGCTGTTATCAAAAAAAGCACCAAGCTCAGACTTAGAGGCGGCGTAAAAAGTGAGATCCTTGTCGGACTTGAAAAAGGTGATACAGTCGTACTTCTTGAAAAACTTGAGGACTGGTCAAAGGTTGTCAGTCCTGATGGCTATATAGGCTATGTTGAGAACAAGTTCCTTGAAAACATCCAGACAGTTGATCTTCTGGCTCCGTCTGATTATGCAGAACCTGAATATACATCTGTTCATCTTGATGGCAAGGTCAATCTGGTATGGCATTCGATAGGCGGTAAGGCAGGTAATGACACACTTTCATCTGCTATTTCAAATACATCCGGACTTAATGTAATATCACCAACATGGTTTTCTCTTAGTGACAATGAGGGAAGCATAGAGTCTTTTGCCACACAGGGTTATGTAGATACAGCGCATGCAAATGGTATGCAGGTGTGGGCAGCTCTTGATAACTTTAACAATTCAAACTTCCATAATGGCGAAGGAAGTACAGCCAAAGTTCTTGCAAGCAGCACTTCCAGAAAGAGGCTTATCGATAGCCTTATGAGCGAAGTCAGAACCTATGGAATAGATGGTATCAATGTGGATCTGGAGTTCACAGGATCAAGTCTTGAAGATATAACAGCTGACGGCGGCGAAGATTATATAGAATTCATAAGAGAGCTTTCTATAGCCTGCAGGGCAGAAGGAACTATCCTTTCAGTTGATATCCCTGTTCCTATGGGCAATAGCTTCTTCCATAGAAAAGAGCTTGGAGTGGTATGTGACTATGTGATCATCATGGCCTACGATGAGCACTATGAAGGAAGTGCAGAAGCGGGATCTGTAGCATCTATATCTTATGTTGAAAACGGTATAAAGAATACTCTTGAGGATGTTCCTGCAGATAAGCTTGTAAATGGAATCCCGTTCTATACAAGAATCTGGTTCACGTCTACAGATGGTACTGTAAAAAGTCAGGCAGGCGGTATGTCCTGGGCTAACAGTTATATTAGTTCCAACGGCATTGACATGAACTGGGATCAGGAGACCTGTCAGTATTATGGAACATATACTCAATCTGACGGAACAGTAGTTGAGATATGGCTAGAGGATGCAGAATCCATCCAGACCAAGCTTAATGTAATGGATGTCAATGGCTGCGCCGGAGTAGCCGCATGGCAGCTTGGATATGAGACAAGTGATATATGGCCTGTAATAGAGGCTTATGTTAACAAATAAGAGGAAATAAAAGTGGATACACAAGTAGTAGTAATTGATGAAAACAATATTGATGAAAAGGCAAAAGAAGCTTTGAAAAAAGCAGGGCAGATCCTTCTTGACGGCGGTCTTGTTGCTTTTCCTACAGAGACTGTATACGGACTTGGAGGAGATGGAAGAAATCCTGACTCTTCAAAGAAAATATACGCTGCTAAAGGAAGACCATCTGATAATCCACTGATCGTGCATATCTGGCAGGTTGAGGATCTGTACAAGGTTGCATCCGATGTGCCTGAAGCTGCTATTAAGCTTGCAAAGGCTTTCTGGCCGGGACCACTTACTATGATCCTTAACAAGTCAGATCTTATTCCGCTAGAGACAACAGGCGGACTTGAAACGGTAGCTGTCCGTATGCCAAGCAATAAGATTGCTGCAGCTATGATCAAAGAAGGCGGCGGATTTATAGCAGCGCCAAGTGCCAACACATCAGGAAGACCATCACCTACTATGGCCAAATACTGCATTGAAGACCTTGATGGCAAGGTTGAGATGATAATAGACGGAGGTCAGGTCGGAATAGGACTTGAATCTACAATAGTAGATCTTACAGTTGATGTTCCTATGATACTGCGCCCCGGATATATAACCTATGAGATGTTAAAAGAGGTACTTCCTGAGGTTAGTATCGATAAGACAATCATTGATTCAAACTCAAAGTTAAAGCCCAAGGCACCGGGAATGAAATATCGCCACTATGCACCTAAGGGCGAATTAACAATAGTGGAAGGTTCACAGGAACATGTGCTAAAATATATAAATGAGCATGCAGCCAAAATGCAGGAGCAAGGTCACAGAGTCGGAGTGATCGCAACAGATGCAACGGCTACATTCTATAAAGCTGATGTTGTAAAAAGCGTAGGGTCAAGGGAAGACGAGAGGAGCGTTGCACATGGGCTTTTCCGCATTCTTCGTGAATTTGATGACGAAGATGTTGATGTCATGTATTCAGAATCCTTTGATACAAATGGTATAGGCCAGGCTATTATGAACAGGCTCTTAAAGGCTGCAGGACAGCATGTAGAGCATGTATAACGTTTGAATGACAGTTAATGGAGGACGCGTAATTCCTTCAGGATAGCGTTTAGCGCATGTATAAAAACGCTAAGTAAGCTGCAGCAGGATGGCGCGCAGAATATGTTTAAAGTCTGCATGACTTATAAAGTCTGCATGACTTAAAAAACGGTAACTGTAAATATATGGTCATAACTTAAGATGATGATCATTATTTAAATTTATAAATTGGAAGGAAGTATTGTAAATGATAGCACTTGGTAGCGATCATGGCGGCTATGATCTTAAAGTCGCAGTAATGGAGCATCTCAAAGAAAGAGGAATCGAGTACAAGGATTTTGGTACTTATGACAAGAATTCCTGCGATTATCCTGATTTCGGACTATCAGCAGCTAAGGCTGTAGCAAGCGGAGAGTGCGAGAAAGGTATCGTGATCTGCACAACAGGAATCGGAATCTCTATGGTAGCTAATAAGGTAAAGGGCGTTCGCTGCGCACTTTGCTCAGAAGTATCCTCAGCAAGACTTACAAGAGAGCACAATGATGCCAATGTACTTGCTATGGGAGGCGGATTCGTAGGTCCTGTTCTTGGATGCGAGATTGTAGATACTTTCCTTGATACAGAGTTTTCCGGTCTTGAGAAGCACAGCCGCAGGATCAAGAAGATGATGGATATGGAAGCCTGATAAAAGATAAAAATCAAAGTTTGCAATATAGGCCTGGAGTGCTGACTTGTTCATATTTGATCAAATATGAATGAGTCAGTACACTGGTAGCAATCAGTTAACAATAAAATGTCAAAATTGATGTTGTGCCAAGCCTGGTTATATCATATTTTGACAGATTTTAATGATTTATATTTAAGGAGATTTAAAATGTCTAAAGTAGTAGTAATGGA
>JAEEGF010159382.1_pt1 | contig 21195 bp, 17 predicted proteins | sample 9134171 | NCBI WGS metagenome assembly JAEEGF01 (sample SAMN16246542, study PRJNA631951) | gut metagenome | biome: gut microbiome; feature: rumen; material: AP-attached | host: Bos | place: Iran: Karaj | collected 2018-10 | reverse complement strand
CTGTCCAGGCACGGAACAGAACAATTTTCCGAATTCAGTAAAAGAGGAAGTTCCGTACACCCCAGTACGACTGCTTCAATACCATATTGATCCCGCATTTTATCTATTATGCTTTGAAACTCTTTTAATGTGCTTTCCTTAACAATTCCCAGTTCCAACTCCTCAAAAATGCGTTTTGCCACAAGATTCCGATCATTTTCATCAGGAATAACTACTTCTATACCTGCGTCCTTGAAATCATTTTTCATATAATCCTGTTCCATTGTAAAAATGGTTCCAAGAAGAAGTATCTTTTTATATCCTTTATTCTCTACCTCTTTACAGACTGCTTTAGGAATACTAATCAACGAAACACCAGTATCGTTAACCAATTCTTCAAACACAATATGCATCGTCACGGCCGTCAAAGATATTACTTCTGCGCCTGCTTTTTCCAAACTATGTACTTTTTCGGAGAGATATTCCTTAAGAAGGTAATATTCCCCCGAAGAAACATAATCCCATGCTCTTCTGAAATCCACGCTCTCAATAATGATCTCCGGCATATGCTTTCCATCTGTGATCTTATCAATTCTGGAATTTAATTCTTTATAATACATAATTGTAGATTCAGGCCCGGTGCCTCCTACCAATCCAATTTTTTTCATATACGATCCTTTCTTCATCCTTTTAGAAAATCAATTCTTATTAAGTCCTTTCCATTAGGCTTTGTCCGCACCCCCTCTTGTGCATTTTACTGGAATATAATTATGTACCAATTTATTCTACCATCTATTCCTATGATTTCTTAGTTCATTATATTCCTGATATTACATACCTTCATCTACAGATTTCCTGAGCCAATCCAATAACTGAACATCATTACCGTTAGAAAGAATATATTCTATTACATTCTTCTTCGAAAGGCTCTTTCGAATCAGTTCGTCATCCAGGGCTTTCAAAAGTTCAATCAACTCAATCTGTGATTTGTTCCTTATTTCTTTAAGCAAGGCTGTATCTTTAAGCTTTCTGACAGAATCACTCTTTGGAAACCCTTGTCCAAACGGTTCTGAAAAAAGCTTTTTGATCGTCAGGATCAAATTCTCAGTACCATGCCAGGTATATTCCTCACCCAAAGGAAGGGAAACTGCATTTCCGTTGTTTATCTGGGCGAACAGGTATGCATCATCGGGAGTAGGAATATAACCACAAAACACACCCGGCATATTGTTACATGCAAGCATCATTCCTTGCCCCGAAGAACAACCGGTAACAACGAAATCAACGGATCCGCTCTCAAGGAGCATTCCTATCAAAATCGAGATTTCAACATAACTATATTTCTCAATATCATCTCTAAAACATCCGAAATTAACAATTTCTGAATCACCGGCATATTTGTGTACTGAATCACATATTAATTCGTTCTTATCACTCTGTGAGCTAGCTTGAATTATTCCTATCTTCATTCGATCTGTTTCCTCTATATAACTGTTTAGATATTCTCGTTAAGTATTCTCAAAGAACTCTATTGTTCGTTTACATACATCAACCATAGTTTCATCTGATGGCAGATGTTTACTGTCTATTTCAACCATCGTGACAGGTCCTGCAAAGATTTTCCCTGCCTTGTTAAATACTCTGCCTGCCGGAAAAAAGATATCCTTTTCCGACGCAATTATCAGAAGCGGAGCTTTAAACGATATCATTTCCCTCTTCTTATATTCCCTGGGCGGTCTCATCTCCATCTTGTATGAGGACATCATAATGTCGAAGAATTCTCTCCATATCGAATCCCCTTTTCCACCCATAGACTCAATCACTGCATCAAGTGTTTTCCCGGAAGGACTAAAATAGTATTTCATAAACGGAACGACCATCTTGCCAAGCATAGGCAGGATCGAGCCATGTGCAATTCCTGACGGAACCAGAAGCAATGCACTTCTTACATTCTCCGGATACATCCTGGCAAATGAAAGAAACATAGCGGAACTGTAGGAAGATACAACAAAGGATATCCGATCTTCTTTGTAATGATCCAGTACTTCCTTGATCCACAGTCCGTACTCATCCTTCTTGCTGCTTATATTTCTGTATGGATCACTTTTCCCCGGCATACCGATCACATCCGGTGCAATGATACAGTATTCTTGAAGCAACGGAAGAAACAGTTTCAGATTCAACGTTGTGATCCCGTTTCCGCCATGTATTGTACATATCCTTGGCTTTTCAGGATCACCAACGAGAAGGCAATGGGTTTTGCCAAATGATGTATCAAAATAATCTTCCGAATATGGTACTTCAAGAGATGCAAGGGTCTTATCGTAGAACTCATGCATCTTCTTCATGCCGTCTTCATTTTTATAAACAAACTTTCCATTCTTTATATTGCCCATAATACGTTATCCCGAAATATAATTATGTACCTATTTTATCATAATTCTTAACGAAATCAATGGGATCAGGTATAGTCAAATTTTCTAAAGGGTCCGGGCAGGTTTCAAGCGAGCATGCAGCGAAAATCTGCCTGTACCATTTAAGAAAATGGCGTTTGTCTCTAAATCAAAACCGGAAATGATTCCTTTCGGAAGGCTACCACTACGGAAAGGATTCGTTTAACAAGGGAATAGTTGACATTACAATACTATTAATCGTAAAATTATAGGGGTAGATGATTTATTTGTTGTAATATAACGCGTTCATTATTTTTTTGTTATAATTGTTTAATTCTCGGTCGTTTTAGCAAATGGCACAAAAATATGTTTGCTTTTTGTTTTCTCCTGTGTTATAATCAAATCCCGATAATTAATGATGCAGGAAGACACCAATGAACGACAAGAAGAAAAAAGAGATTCTACGTAAGATTCACGCTAACGAAGTAAACAATATATCCTATGTTGACTTTTGCAATTTTGTTGAGTGTTATGGTTTTCAAAAGAAAAGACAAAATGGCACTTCACACACCATATATGGTATGGCAGATATCCCTGAGATAGTCAATATTCAAAACAACAATGGCAATGCAAAAGGCTACCAGGTAAGAGAATTTGGTAAACTCATTGAAAAATATAAGCTTGGAGGTGAGGAGTTTGACAGTTAAAGATTATAAGGCTTTTTTCTATTATAGTGAGCAAGATAAATGTTATCTGGCAAAGATTCCGGATCTTCCCGGTTGTATATCTGATGGTCAAACACCTGAAGAGGCTCTTGCTAATGTTCGCGAGCTTGGTAAAGACTGGCTTGAGATTGCAACAGAGGATGGCAAAGAAATCCCTCTCCCTACATGTAACCCTCCTGAAGATGCACAACGTCCAAACATCTATGATGTTGCTGTCTATATTTTAGAGAAATGCGGAACCATTACCACAAAAGCTCTTCAGAAGCTTTGCTACTACTGTAAGGCATGGTCCTGTGCCTTTTGGGATACTCCTATTTTCCCTGAAGAGTTCGAAGCATGGACAGGCGGACCGATCAACAGAGAGCTTTGGAATAAACATTCAAGACTGCTTATGGCGAAAAAGGAAATGTTTACATCCTCACAGAGTAAAAAACTCTGCAAAGCAGAGACTGATCTTATAGATTCTGTTTTAGCCGTGTATGAGGATTTTGACGCAGACTCTTTAGGCGACCTGACTCACATTGAAAGCCCATGGCTTGAAGCACGAGGCGGCCTTCCAAAGGAAGCTCCATGCACAAACCTTATTCTGGAAGAATCCATGAGAAAATACTACGGAAAAGCAGTTTAAACTAATTCAATCATATAATATAAAGCGGCAAGCATATTGCTTGTCGCTTTATATTTGGTATTATTTCCCTTTTGCCGAATAATGATGCCTTTGCGGATAGTTATTCTACCACAAAACCAATCCACATCGCAGTCATCATTGAACTGGGACCGCACTTCAACGCCCCTTGGTGCAGCACGACCTTCAGTCAGCAAACTGATTGGCCCTTTCAATAGTTGTGGTAAGCCGTCTTTGTTTCATTCGTAATGCACGGAGGGTAGTTTAATCAAACTTGATAAGAGATTTCTTTTCTCGTAAGGCTATAATTCTTTTGAATAACCTTTTTGATAAAGTTGTTTTATTTCCGCCTGTTCAGGTGTTATAGCGATGACATTTACATTTCTATCCCCGCCCCCAGCTCTTATAAAATCATCATCAAGTTTGATGCCCTATTTTTCTACAGGTTATATGCAGGTTTTCTTAGTGCGTGCGATTGATTTGTTCAAAGGCAGATGGTAGCATGACCGCCTGTAGGCCTTTTTTCACCGTAACAACTGCTCAATGCTGCATCCAATTGCAACGGCAAGCTGTTTTACAGTGGAGACCGAGGCGTGATTTAGATTTTTTCGTCCTTGCTCATACTGTTCTATCATCCTTTGAGAAACACCGGATCTTAAAGCTAGTTGTTTTTGCGTTAAATTCGCACACATGCGGAGCCTTTTAAGCTGGGAGTCCTTTTGCTTCTCGATAATACACGCATCTATTGAATCTACAAATTGTATAATATCCATTTCGTGGTAAGGATGATACATATTAACCATTGTTTCTGCCGAAATCTCACCAAAAAGCACATCATAAGGAATGTTTTTATACCAGGAGTAATACGCACTGGACCAACCAGCGAAATACTCCGGGCTTTTGCCAAAAGAAAAATCCGGTTTGATCTCACAATAGCTGCCCGTAAGACGATAGTATACCTCATACGCAACTTCATAACCTGACTTTCCTGCAACAAAATCCGGACATCCTTTTTGCATTAGCCTAGCCACCCCTGTGGAAATAAAGACATTTACAAACTTATCTAAATTCCACTTAAGGTCATAAACAGCAAAGTGGAACATACTACCCATAGCCTTTTGTGCACTCTCAAGATAAATTTCATCATAAGCGTGAGTCATCATTCTTCATCTCCTCATCTAAGATATTGTCTTATCAAAACTCTTATCTAATACTCTATATAAAAACGGCATATATACATCTATAGATGTATAATATTATACATCCACAGATGTAGTTAATCAATATTTATCAGATATGCTAACGGATATATGGATTTGCTAAATACAAAGTAACCGAGCGCTTTTCCTGTCGGTTATGGCACCCTTTGAGCCTTTTTGGACATTGCTTTCTTTTTGAGCGTTTAGGGACATATCCCATTTTCTAAAGGGTTCAGGCAGATTTTCTTAGTGCGTGCGAGCGACTTGTTCGAAGGCAGATGGGCTATATCGTTTATTAAAGGTGGCATAGGCCCGCTTTTGCGGGACGTAAAAAAATAAGTATGGCACTCTAAAGCTTGCTTTAAAGAGTGACATACTTTTTTTAAGGTGCAAGGCACCGCATGACCACCTACAAGACCACAGTTCATACCATCTGGCAAGTTTCAAGCGAGCATGCACATTTAAAAGAAAAGCTGCGAAGCCTTCTTAAGAAAATGCGGATCTGTTCCTAGTGAAAAAAGGAAACGTAAAGGGCAAAAATACAAGCTCAAAGGCTTACTCCAAAGCCTTAGTTAAGGATGCTCCGCCCCTGTACATATCTGCAAATTCAGATTTGTCCCAGGTTTCATAGTATTCTATGTAATCACCGCACCAAAGGTACGAATACTTTCCTTCCTCTGAAGCCATGTTTATAACATAGTTTCCGGAATCGTTTTTATGAGCGCTTACGATCTTTGCACTATGATCCGGGGTGAACTCGTCGTTATTAAAAGCACCGTATTCGGCCTCCGCTTTCTCACCAGTATGGAACTTCACATAATATTCAGGATCTGCATTTTCGCCCTCTGTTACAATGGAATTAGTCTGCCAGGTTGCTGACAGCATTTCCTCAGGAATCATAAAATCATAAATATTAAATTCCTCTCCGGTTTTCTCTTCTTCAGATGTTATAGGGTTGATCTCAGCCACGTAAACATCACCTGAAGGCTTGCTGATGTAAAAAAGAGTCTTGCTTCCTGTATAAGACCTGTAAGAAACTACTGTCTCAGTATCAGTGTTTGAAGAAATCTCCCAATAGATAGGGTAAGTTTCTTCAGAAACCATATCATAAAGATCACTGTTGTTTGCAAAGCAATAACTCTGAATAGAAAACAGGGCAGCTTCATCAGAAACAGCTACGCTTTCCTCAGTCGTATTTTTCTCGGTGGTCTCTTTCTCAGCTGCATCTTCCTCAGCTGTCCCTTCCTCAGTCGTCTTTTCCTCAGCCATCTTTTCCTCAGCCATCTTTTCCTCCGCCGTATCTTCCACGGTCGTCATTTCCTCGTTCTTTGCAGTCTCATTTAACACTGCCGTATCAGCAGCATTATCAGCCTTCTTGGCATTACCGCAAGCCGCAGCCAAAAGAACCGTCAAACATAAAAACAAAACAAAAATCTTTTTCATAGCTATCATAAAACCTCCTGTATTAACAACTACATAAAAGCTACAATCTCAATAAAACACATTCAAGCATACCAAAAATATCATCAAGTATAACACCCACCCCCCCGCATAGTCAAATATACAATTATTTATACCTTCCGTCATCCTTTTATTCAGGGGCGCCTTTTAGCCGGGGTGCCTTTTAGCGGGGGCACCTTTTAGCCGGAGGTGCCTTTAGCGGGGGCGTCTTTTAGCGGGGCGCCTTTTAGCCGAAACGGACATCGCTTTCATTTTGAGCATTCAGGAACAAATCCCATTTTCTAAAGGTTTTAAAGCAGCTTTTTAGGTGCGTGGGAGCGACTTGTTCGAAGACAGATGGGCTATATCGTTTATCAAAGGTGGGCATAGGACCGCTTTAGCGGGACGTAAAAAAATAAGTATGGCACTCTAAAGCTTGCTTTAAAGAGTGACATACTTTATTTTTTAAGGTGCTGCAGGCACCGCATGACCACCTGTAAGACCACAGTTCATACCATCTGGCAAGTTTCAAGCGAGCATGCACAATAAAAGAAAAGCTGCAAAACCTTTTTAAGAAAATGAGGATCTGTTTCTGGCGAAAAAAGAAAACGCATGTCCGAAATCTGCGGCTAAAAGGCATCCTCACGCAAAAAGCATCACAAAAAAGGCCCCCAAATAGGGGGCCTGAAATCAATCAATCTTACCGTCGGCTTTAAGCTCAGCCATTCGCTCTTTGGCTTCGCCCGCTCTGCCGCTGTCAGGATATTCATTAATGAGCTTGTTGTAGTACTCTACCGCCATATCATACTTTTCAAGGCGGTGATAAGCACGGCCTGTAAAGTAGATAGCCGAAAGCTGCTCAGGATTCATCTTAAGAACTTTTGCAAAAACTTCAAGGGCTTCCTCGTACTTGCCGTCAGAATAAAGTTTGTGACCTTCATCATAAACCTTATCAGCCTGCTCGGCAAAAAGCTCGGAAGCAAGCTTGTTGTACAGCGTTACCGCCTCTGGCAGTTCAAGTTTTTCCGTGTCTACCTCTATAAGTCTGTCAGATGCCTTGTCCTTTTTGTCCATAAGGAAATACGAAGCAGCCTGCATAAGAGACTCATACTGTGAAGGTTCTTCCTGTACCTGCTGGTCCTCTTCCGGAACCTCAGGGTTGTCAAGCTTGTATTTTGCTTCGTCATAATCCTGTTTTAACGAAGCATACTCGTTGTCCTTTTCAGCCACTTCTGCTTCAAGCTTTTGTATCTTTTCTCCAAGGGCAACAATCTCAGTTCGCTGCTCGGATACTGCATTTTTCTTGATACCGGGTACAAGGGCAACTAAGATAAACGCTGCGCCCACGATAATACCGATAACAAGATTTACCCAGGCTATAACATTTGGTCTTTCTTCGCTGTAAGCACTTATCGGAGTGATCACATCATTTTCCTTAACGGAAGTCTTCGCAATGGCGCTTCCGGACGATGAAGGCGCCGAAGCCGTCTTTGTATCAACACCTGTAGTGAGTTTTATGTAATCAAGGTATTCAAGTGCAGATGTATTTGTTACATCAACCTTAAGAACTTTGCTTATGACTTTCCTTGCTCTGTCATAATCTTCCGCATGGATATAAAGGAGCGCAAGAAGAAGCAGCGCCTGTACGTAGTGCGGATTCATGGATATGACTTTTTTAAGCTGTATTATGGCAAGGTCATCTGAGCCCTGCTTTGCGTACGCAAGAGCCCCGTTGTATCTTTTAACTATCTGGTTTAAAGAATCAAGCTTTGTGGGAGTTTCCTGAACAAGGTTCATGTAATAATCAGCTACAGGATTCTCCGGCTGAAAATGCTTGCTTATAACAAACTCGGAAAGAGCAGATACTGTCTCTCCCATCTCAAGGTAGATAAGACCCAAAAGATTTCTTGCATCTGTATGTTTTTTATCTATCTTAAGTGCATTTTTAAGATCTACTATTGCCCCTGAAAGGTCGCGGATCTTGGCTTTCATAAGGCCGTTGTTGTAATACTTGTTGGCGGCCATATATAATTTTTTAAACTTTGAAACATCTTCACCGCATCTGTCGCAACGGTCACGCTTAGAGAGGCGGCTGCCGCAATATGGACAGATCATTTGTTTTTAATCTCCTCTACAAGATCTTTTACGATATCGGTCACATCCGACAGATCGTTATGATATATGGCTTCCTCTGCCTGGTCTACTTCAAGACTCGGCTTAAACTTCTCCAGTTCTTTTTCAAAATCTAACATTTCCTTTTCCCCCGTTATCTGGTATTAGGTGTCATAACAACTTTATCATTTAATTTTTTTATGGTTACACTGTTTACTACTTCCTGTATCCTTACAGGCATACCGTTTACAAACACCGCAACCCCAGGATACATCTGGCTGCTTGCGGTAACATGGGCATTAAATGCCTTTTCTATATTTTTATAAAGCAAGTTGATCCTGGCTTCTTTTTCGGAAATACTTGTCTTAAGAGAGATCTTTACTCGAAGGAGCTGCTTTTTAACATCAGCCACGCTGTCAAGATTAAGACCTTTCTCGCCGGCCTCGTCAATAAGCTTTATCTTACCGTCAGTCTTGTATAACTCCATGGTATCCATCTTTACTTCGTCCTGGAGCCTTTGAAGTTCACTTTCGGTATCGCCCTCGGTACCAACCTTTATCTCTGTGGCAACATTACCCATATTGCCAATATAAGCGGCTTCAACATATGTAGATGAAACGGTCTTTCCGCCAACAAGCGCTCCTAATGTTCCCTCTACTTTAACACCCTCTTCTGCGGTTATGTCGCACTGTAAAATGGCATTTGCATGAAGCGTTCCGCCGCACCTGATGGTGGTCTGCTCAAAGAATTTTCCTTCCACGTCGCCCTTGCAGTCAATGACTCCCTTTCCGGAGCCCTGCATACCGTTTTTAAGGATAACTCCCTTTCCTGCGATAAGATGAGCACTTTCCACATGACCGTCCACCACTAAAAAACCATTGGTCTTGATGGTCATATTCGGGAAAACATCGCCCTTTACTTCTATGTCGCCCACAAAATCGATATCGCCGTAAATGTTGTCCACATTGCCTTCAACCACAAGGTTGTGGGAAACCACCATATAATAATTCGAATAATCTACACGGCCGTCTACATTTGCGTAGTACTCAAGGCCGTCTTCAGTCATATAAAAGCCCTTGCCCTTTATAGGCTTAAGCTCTTGACCCTTTCGCCCCGGTATAACGTGGCCTCTGACGTCAAAGCCGTCCTGGCCCTTTATGCCCGGTATATACTTGCAAATGAGGTCATCTTTTTTTACTAGAGGAATAGCATTGTAGTTTGAATAATCCACAGAACCGTTTTCAAGGATACGCGGTTTACGCTGTCTTTCCACCTCTACGAAAAATTCAAACCTTCCGTCGGTACCGACGATATTAGGCTGACCTTTCGCAACAACCACATCTTCAAGAAAAATATTGTCTTTAAGAATACGGTCTATTTCGTCTTCAAGGATACCTCTTACGATACCTTTCTCACGAATGAACATGATAAGTTCCTCGGCAGTGGCGCCCTCTTCATGAGCAGAAGGCCAAAGCATAAGATGAGCTTCCATACCGTCTTCAGTGATAGAGACTATTGAATTGGCATACCAGGTCTTGTCTTTGATATTTGCCATATTTTATGCTCCAAACGTAAGGTAACGTATACAAAAATGGTATCATACTATTCTAATTGTATGATACCATATTTGGTGTAGCGCCTCAACACTAAAATGTGTATTTGGTGCTTTTTTGCGATTATTTGGTTTTATTTTTTAAGAGACTTAAGTCTTTCCTCAACCTGAGCAAGTGTAGCTTCGTATTTAGCAAGTTTATCTTTTTCTTCCTGAATCTTTTCAGCAGGAGCCTTAGAAACAAACTTCTCGTTTGAAAGCATTCCGTGGCTTCTCTTAAGTTCGCCCTCAAGGCGGGCTTTTTCCTTCTCAAGTCTTTCGATCTCTTTTTCAATATCTACAAGTTCTGCAAACGGCATGTAGATGGTGGCATCTGCAATAACGGCAGATACGGCGTCTTCACCGATACCGCTCTTATCAGACTGGATCTTAACTTCGCTTGCATAACCAAGGGTAGCAAAGAATACTGAGTTATTCTCGAAGATCTTTCTTACTTCCTCTTTCTCTGAAACTACGATAACTGTAGCTTTCTTTGAAGGCGGAACGTTAAGACCTGTTCTTACGGCTCTTATTTCCTTTACAGCTGTCTTTATCTCTTCTACGGCCTTTTCATCGGCATCAAAGTTCCATGCCTCATCATAAACAGGCCAGCTGCTTATCATGATAGACTCCTCTGCGTCCTGAAGGTTGCAGAAGATCTCCTCTGTGATAAACGGCATATATGGGTGAAGAAGCTTAAGAGCGTTGATAAGTACGTTCTTTAAAGTCCAGAGTGCTGCTGCCTTTGTATCGTCCTCATCGTTCCAGAGACGAGGCTTAACCATCTCGATATACCAGTCACAGAACTCTTCCCAGATAAAATCATAAACCTTCTGTACAGCAACGCCAAGGTCGTAGCTTTCCATATTTTCTGTAACTTCTTTTGCAAGGTTGTTTACTTTGCTTACGATCCACTTATCTGCCTGGGTAAGATTCTTTGGCATTTCACTAGGAACCTCTGCCTTATCAAGGTTCATCATGATAAATCTTGAAGCGTTCCAAACCTTGTTTGCAAAGTTACGGCTTGCCTCAACTCTTTCCCAGTAGAAACGCATGTCATTTCCCGGTGCATTTCCGGTAATGAGGGTAAGACGAAGTGCGTCAGCGCCGTATTTGTCGATCACTTCAAGAGGATCGATACCGTTTCCAAGGCTCTTACTCATCTTGCGTCCCTGACTGTCTCTTACAAGGCCGTGGAAAAGAACTGTATTAAACGGGATCTCTCCCATATGCTCTATTCCTGAGAATATCATACGGATAACCCAGAAGAAGATGATATCATAGCCTGTTACAAGTACGCTTGTAGGGTAATAATACTTAAGTTCCTCTGTATTTTCAGGCCAGCCTAGTGTACTAAATGGCCAAAGAGCAGATGAGAACCATGTATCAAGAGTATCATCGTCCTGACGCATAGGCTTTCCGCATTTTGGACAATTGCAGGAATTTTCCTTGGTTACTACCATCTCGCCGCACTCATCGCAGTAAAATGCAGGGATCCTGTGGCCCCACCAGAGCTGACGGCTGATACACCAGTCACGGATGTTCTCAAGCCAGTTGTAATATGTCTTATCCATGTGCTCAGGAACAAGCTTGATCTTGCCATTTTTAACAGCATCTATAGCAGGACCTGCAAGCGGTTTCATCTTTACAAACCACTGCTTAGAAACTCTTGGCTCAATAGTTGTGTGGCATCTGTAGCAGATACCAACGTTATGTGAGTAATCTTCGATCTTAACAAGTGCACCCTCTGCCTCAAGATCGGCAACGATAGCCTTTCTGGCCTCGTAGCGGTCCATACCTGCATACTTAGGGTAATCTTCTGTGATCTTTGCATCCTCTGTAAGAACATTGATAACAGGAAGGTTATGACGAAGTCCAACCTCAAAGTCGTTAGGGTCATGTGCAGGTGTGATCTTAACTACGCCTGTACCAAACTCCATCTCAACGTAATCATCGGCAATGATAGGGATCTCTCTGTGTACGATAGGAAGGATAACTGTCTTTCCTACCATGTCTTTATAGCGGTCATCATTAGGGTTTACCGCTACCGCTGTATCACCAAGCATGGTCTCAGGTCTTGTGGTAGCCATCTCGATGTATCCACTGCCGTCTGAAAGCGGATAGCGAAGATGCCAGAAATGTCCTGCCTGATCCTCATACTCTACCTCAGCATCAGAAATAGATGTAAGGCAATGAGGACACCAGTTGATGATACGCTCGCCTCTGTAAATGAGGCCCTTATTATATAAATTAACAAAAACTTCCTTAACTGCCTTGTTGCAGCCTTCATCCATAGTGAAACGCTCTCTGTCCCAGTCAGGAGAAGAACCGAGTTTCTTAAGCTGGTTTACGATACGTCCGCCGTACTCGCGCTTCCAGTCCCAGACCTTCTCAAGGAATTTCTCTCTTCCAAGTTCTTCTTTTGTAATGCCCTGCTCGCGAAGCTTTTCAACCACCCTTGCCTCTGTAGCGATAGAAGCATGGTCGGTACCGGGAAGCCAAAGGGCCGAATAACCCTGCATTCTCTTCCATCTTGTAAGGATATCCTGCATGGTCTCGTCAAGTGCATGGCCCATATGAAGCTGACCTGTGATATTTGGAGGCGGCATCATAATGGTAAATGGTTTCTTCTTTGGATCAGGCTCAGCATGGAAATATTTTTTTGCTTCCCATGTCTTATAGAGTCTGTCTTCAATCTCGGATGGATTGTAGTTTTTCTCTAACTCTTTCATATTTTTTCTCCTTTGTATGCCCAAAAATGGGTAAAATTAAAGCAAGCCCTCCACAAAGGACGAGGGCTTGCCATCGTGTTACCACCTTATTTTACCTCTTGCGCAAAAGGAGTTACGCAAAAAGCCTCATTGCGTCTGTAACGGGACTTCCCGGGATCTTCTAATCTACGTTTCTCAAAGACCCTGTTTGAAAGCTACCTTCGGAAAGCCTATATGCAAAGCCGCTTTCACCAAATGCGGCTCTCTCTGAATGCTGTCAGCCAACCTACTCCTCTTTCGCATCACATTTTGTTCTTTATAGTGTCAGATGATATCGCAAAATGCCCATAATGTCAAGCATTTAATTATATCAGTCTTCTATTAGTAGCCACTTCTTCATATTTTTTTTCTCCATGACTACAAGAAGCACGGAATCCTCCTTAAATGGCACCTGCGGATCCACAAACTGCCAGTTTCCGTCCTTTTCCTTTACAGCAATAACGTTCATGTTGAGAGTGTTTCGAAGACCAAGCTCGATAAGGTTCTTGCCGATCCACTCCTTCTTTGGCTTCATCTCTGCCATGTACATGTTTTCATCGATCTCAAAGAAATCCTTGAAGGATGACATAAGGATGCGGGCAGAACGAACACCGCTCTCCTTCTCAGGGTCAAGCACCTTGTCTGCGCCAACCTTGTAAAGAAGGGATGTCATGCGCTTTGAGGAAGTCTTTGCAACGACTGTTGGAACCCCCTGCTCTTTGGCAACCGAAACAGCCATAATGCTGGCTGCAAGATTGTTTCCCATGGTAGAGACCACAACGTCCATATTTTTAAGGCCGAGAGAAAGCACCTCATCCTCATTTTCAAGGTTAGCCACAACAGCTGTGGTACACTTACCCTCAAAATCGTCGATTATATCTTCATGACCGTCTACAGCAAGCACATCGGCACCCATTTTATAAAGGGTTTCTGCAAGGCTTCTGCCGTATTTTCCAAGTCCAAGAACTGCTACAGATTTACTCATTTCTCATTTTCCTCCTATCCAACGTAAAATGTTCCTTCGGAATGTCGTATCTTGTTTTCGGCTCCCGCGGATCTGCTAAAGAAAATAGCCATAGAGATAGGTCCTATTCTTCCAAGATACATTGAAACAATGATAAGTATCCTTCTGAATACGTTTAGGTTTGGTGTAAGGCCTCTTGAAAGACCAACGGTGGCAAGTGCGCTCACAACCTCGTAAAGGCCGTCTGTGAGGCTTACTCCGCCGCCATATACAAACAGCACAGTCATAATAAATACCGCGCTCATACTTACAAATACAACGGCTGCTGCCTTACGCATAGCCTCTTCTCCCACCCTCTTGTGGAAGATCACGTTTTCTTTACGTCCGTTTATATAGGACCAGGCATTCATAAACACAAGGAAAAATGTAACTGTCTTTACGCCGCCTGCGGTGCCCACAGGGGAACCACCGATAAACATAAGCACATATCCTGCCATACAAGTGCTTTCAGATAGCGCCCCCTGCGGCACGGATGCAAAGCCTGCGGTACGGAAGGTAACAGACTGGAAAAGGCTGTTAAGAAGCTTATCTTTAAGCCCCATACTTCCGATGGTTTCAGGATTGCCGTATTCTGCTATAAATGTGATGACGGTTCCAAGTGCCAGAAGCACCAATGTTACCCATAAAACAAGCTTTGTATGCTCCTCAAGATGGGTAAATATAACTCTCGGGCTAAGGTGGTTTTTAACTACCTCTTTTACCCTGTCTATAATGTCAAACCAGACTACAAAACCAAGACCGCCAAATATGATAAGCAGCATGGTAACCCACATAAGGTAATCATCTGTATTAAAATCGATCATGGAGTTTGGACCGATAACGTCCATTCCCGCATTACAAAAGGCTGAAACCGCCTGAAACACAGAAGCCCATATTCCCTTAGCCGTTCCAAGAAGGGGTATGAACTTAACGCAGTACAGCGCCGCTCCGAGGCTCTCTACAAAAAATACACCCTTAAATATACGAATGAGGAATGCAAGAAGTCCTTTGCTAAGGTCAAGATTTAATGATTCATTAAGGAGCTTTCTGCTTCCAAGGGAAAACTTTCTTTTTGCAATGAGCATAAGCATAGACCCCACCGCAACAACTCCAAGACCGCCAATCTGTGCCAAGACAAGGATAACAGCCTGCCCGAAGATGCTCCAATGGGCATAGGTATCAACCACCACAAGTCCCGTTACGCAAACCGAAGTGGTGGCTGTAAAAAGAGCTGTAAGATAATCAGTAGATTCTCCCTTCGCCGTAGCTGCAGGAATAAGTAAAAGCAGCGTCCCTATAGCTATAAGGCAAAGAAAGCTAAGTGGGATAAACTGCACCGGAGAAATCCTTTTACGTTTCATACGTAACCTCCCGGTTTATGGTGTCATGCTTTTAAGACTTTCGTAAAGTTCAAGATCCGATTCTGTTACCTTGATATTTGTCTCCATCTTGGTGCCGCTCGGATCTGTAATGCAGATATCGATTATGGTTCCTTCTTTGATACCTGCTTTTTTTACTGCAGAAAGGAACATGGGAAACTTAGGGTGATTGCCTCTAAAGGTATCCCATGCCTTTTTAAGTTTCATTATAGCTTCAATGTTGTTCATTTATCCGATCTCCAAAAATATATTTAAAAGCAGCTTTTTATGATCTCGATTACCTTTTCCTGCTGCTTATCTGTCATCTTGATATCTGAAGGCAGGCAAATACCGCGCTCGAATACGTCGCGTCCTACATCTTCCCCGTCTGCGGTTATAAAGTCGCAGTTTTTGTATACAGGCTGCATATGCATAGGCTTCCAGATAGGCCTTGTCTCGATGTTTTCTGCCGCAAGAGCCTTGCTTATCTTTGTGACTATCTCGCATACTCCGCCCTCTGTCTCAACCTTTCCTGCTTTGCTCCTGTCTATAAGCATACAGGAAAGCCAGAAGTTTGGCAATGTGTCTTTAAGGTACGGGTTCATGCTTATAAAAGGCATGTCTTTGAAGCCCTCTTTATATCTGTTATATATAGCTTCCTTTAAGGCGCGGTGCTCATCAAGGTGAAGAAGCTGTCCTCTTCCTATTCCTGCCACCACATTACTCATACGGTAATTATAGCCTATCTCTTCGTGCTGATACCAGGGAGCTGCCTCTCTTGCCTGGGTAGCTCTAAAAAGCGCCTTGTCCCTGTCAGCTTTGTCCTTGCAAAGCAGCATACCGCCGCCTGATGTGGTTATGATCTTGTTTCCGTTAAAAGAAAGCGCATTATATTTTCCAAAGGTGCCGCACTTTTTGCCCTTGTACTCTGCAGAAAGCGCTTCTGCAGCGTCTTCAATAAGCACAGCCCCGTGCTCATCGCAGATCTTAAGTATCTCATCCATCTTTGCAGGGGTTCCGTAAAGATGAGCCATACAGACGAGCTTAGCTTGCGGGTATTTTTCAAAAGCTTTTTTAAGGGCCACCGGGTCCATATTCCAGCTCTCGCGCTCGGAATCGACAAATACGTGGGTTCCGCCCTCGTAAGCCACCGGATTGACAGTAGCGCTAAAGGTCATATCAGAGCAAAGCACTACGTCGCCTCTCTTAATGCCTGCTGCCTTTACTGCAAGGTGAAGAGCTCCCGTGCCCGAAGCAAGGGCAAGAGCATGCACATCGCTCTTTAAATACTCTTCCATCTCCTTTTCAAAGCCGTCGCAGTTAAACCCTAGTGGAGCGATCCAGTTGCGATCAAAAGCCTCCTGTATGTAGTTCATTTCTTCGCCATGCATTGTAGGCGAAGAGAGATATAATTTTTCCATAAGCGCCTCTTTACCGTATTTTTGAAAAAAGGTCTTTGCAAACGCTTGCAAAGACCTTAAGGTTTACTTTATCGAACTCTTTAGAGCCTGATATTTGCTCTCAGTCTGTCCTTCAAGCCACATCACTACCTCATTTAAGGCTTCTTTATCCACCTTGTTCTGACAATGAACAAGATCTTTTACAGCCTCAAAAGTATTAAGGTAGGCATACTGACCGTATTTGGTATTTTTTCTGACGATATTGTCGCCGTAACGACTGGTATCGTGATAAAACTTCTTTGTGTCAAACTGCATCTTACCGGTACGTCTTGAAGAATAATCGGTTACATAAGAGATAACCTCGGGTTCTTTTTCGATAATACCGTTAAGGTAGCAGGCCGAAAGACCGCATATAACAGCCTCCGGACAAGCCTGACAAAGCTCAATGTATTTATACTTCTTTGGTTTTTTGTCATAAATTCCGCAAGCCCAATACCAGCCTCTGGCAAATCTTTCAACGACTCCCTTTTCTTCAAGCTCTCGCATCTGGCTTACAGTAACTTTATTTTCGCGAAGTGTGGCAAAACTAGCGTATCCGTTCCCGTCTTTAAGTAGTTTGATAATTCTGTCGTAAGTAGTTTTAAGCATTTAGTACTAAATTCCTTATCTTGATAATCTCTTTGAAACGTCGACCATGTATGGATCGAGGGTCTTCTGCATTTTAAGAGCCTCGTTGATATCAAAGTCAACAAGTTCGCCGTGCTTTAATGCTACGACTCTGTTGCTCTTGCCTTCGCAAAGAAGGTCAACAGCCTTGGCGCCCATAAGGGAAGCATATACACGGTCGGTAGCTGTAGGACTTCCGCCTCTTTGAATATGTCCGATGATGGTAGCTCTTGTCTCCATACCGGTAGCTTCCTGAATACGTTTGGCCATATTCTCTGAATCGCCTACGCCCTCAGCGTTAACGATAATGAAGTGCTTCTTTCCGATACGGCGCATATGTTTAATATTCTCGATGATACGATTCTCATCATGATCGTACTCTTCGTAGGTAAGGATCTCTTCAGCACCGTTTGCGATACCGCACCACTCTGCGATATAACCGGCCTTACGACCCATAACTTCGATAATAGAGCATCTCTCGTGAGATGTGGATGTATCACGGATCTTATCGATAGCTTCCATAGCTGTGTTAACAGCAGTATCAAAACCGATGGTATAATCTGTACAGGCAATATCAAGGTCGATAGTTCCCGGAACACCTATTGTGTTAACTCCAAAGGATGCAAGCTTTTCAGCACCCTGGAAGGAACCGTCGCCGCCGATAACAACGATACCGTCGATACCGTGCTTGTTGCAGATGCTGGCTGCTCTCTGCTGAACCTCAGGCTGTTTAAACTCAAGGCATCTTGCTGTACCAAGAATGGTACCGCCTCTTTGAAGTGTATCTGATACAGACTTTGCAGACATATCGAAAATGTCCTCATCAAGAAGACCTGCATAACCTCTTCTGATACCTTTAACTGTCTTGCCTGCTGCAAGACCTGTACGTACAACCGCTCTGATACATGCATTCATACCCGGTGCGTCGCCACCACTGGTAAGAACTGCGATAGTGTTTATTTCCTTAGACATATATTTTACCTCCTAATGAGCCCACTAAAACGCTACTATTTTAAACCTTTTTTCTGTTATTATCAATACTCTTTTCCACTATTTTAACGTTTTTTTCTCCAATTAAATCGATAACGGAAGCCATCAAAACTTCGTCGATATAAACGCTAAGATGTGGTCCGAGACGCTTTATGGCTTTTTCAGTCTCAAGGTAGATGACTACCTCATTTTTACCGTCGGAATTATGTAAGATATCATACAATCTGTCATATACCGCATCGTAGGCAGCCTTGTCTTTAAACTTAAGCCATACTTCTCTTGGTATCTCGTCAAAGGCTACGATATTCTGACAGATAAGCTTGGAGTCCTTTTCATCTTCTGCAGAATACTTGCCCTGAACAAGGACTTTGGCTCCGACACTGAGAGCCCTTCTGTTTTTCTCAAAGTCTCTTGGGAAAACGATCACCTCAACGCTTCCATAAAGGTCTTCTATGGTAACAAAGGCCATCATCTGATTTGACCTTGTAAGCTTTGTATTAACATCTTCTATGATACCGCCTATGGTAACAAAGTCACCGTCATGCGGCCTGCCTTCTGGTTCTTCTTCGCCTTCTTCAAGAGCAAGAAAATCAGAACTTACCGCAGTAACATTCTTTTCAAGAAGAACGCGATACCCTTCAAGGGGATGTCCGCTTACATATATTCCCATAACCTCTTTTTCAAGATCAAGAAGTCTTTCTTTGTCGTATTCACCAAGATTTGGCATCTTGTATGTAAAGCTTTCTTTTACATCATCGCCTGCTATATCAAAAAGGCTCATCTGTCCCGCAAAATCGTTCTTTTTGCTCTTGTTTACGGAATCAAGTATATCTCCGTATACCTCCATCTTCTCCCGGCGGGTACCGGGCAAGCTGTCAAGAGCGCCTGCTTTTATAAAACTTTCGATCGTCCTTTTATTTATCTCTTTACCTGACAGTCTTTCCGCAAGGCTCTGAAGGTCAGTAAAACGACCTCTTTCTTCTCTTTCTGAGATAATGGCGTCAATAACCGGTTTTCCAAGGCCCTTTATTGCAGAAAGTCCGTAGCGGATGGCACCTCCGGATACCGAAAAGTCACCCTCTCCCTCGTTTATATCGGGAGGCAGGATCTTAATGCCCATATTTCTTGCGGTCTGTATATATTCAGCCACCTTGCCCGTATTTGAAAGCACGGATGTAAGGAGAGCCGCAAGATATTCTCTCGGGTGATAAACCTTAAGATATGCGGTCTGGTAAGCCACTACCGCATAACAGGCTGCATGGGATTTGTTGAAAGCGTATTTTGCAAAGTCCGTCATCTCATCGTAAATGTGGTTTGCCACATCTTCAGGAATGCCGTTTGCAAGACAGCCCTTAACTCCCTCTTCCTCATTTCCGTATACGAAATTCTTTCGCTCTTTTTCCATAACCGACTGTTTTTTCTTACTCATGGCACGGCGAACAAGGTCGCTTCTGCCGTAAGAATAACCCGCAAGGTCACGTACTATCTGCATAACCTGCTCCTGGTACACGATACAGCCGTGGGTAGCGGAAAGGATAGGTTCAAGCTGCGGGCAGTCGTAGGAAATGCCCTCAGGATGGTTCTTGCCCTCGATATATTTTGGTATAAAGTCCATAGGACCCGGACGGTACAGTGAAATACCCGCTATAACGTCTTCTATGTTTTCAGGTTTAAGTTCCTTCATGAAATTCTTCATGCCGGTACTCTCAAGCTGGAAGACACCTTCCGTTTTACCTGCCGAGATAAGCTCATAAACCTTTTTGTCATCATAATCTATCTTATCGATATCAAGATTTCCGCCGTTCTTATTTACCATATCTACGGTATGTTTTATTACCGTAAGGTTACGGAGGGCAAGGAAGTCCATCTTAAGAAGTCCCAGCTCTTCAAGGGTAGTCATGGTAAACTGCGTTGTTATGGCATTATCTGCACCTCTTGAAAGCGGTACGTATTCATCTACCGATTTATCGGAGATAACAACACCTGCAGCATGCATGGATGTATGACGCGGCAAGCCTTCAAGACGCTTACTCATATCAATAAGCTCGTGGATCTCAGGGTCTGCTTCGTATACATTACGAAGCTCAGGGTTGCTCTTTAGTGCAAGGTCTATTGTCATGCCAAGGTCACCAGGCACCATCTTTGCGATAGCATCAACCCTTGCGTAAGGAAGGTCCATAACTCTTCCCACATCTCGTATAACACCCTTTGCGGCAAGGGTACCGAAGGTAACTATCTGTACCACTCTGTCTTTGCCGTATTTCCTTGATACGTAATCTATTACTTCCTGCCTTCTGTCTACGCAAAAATCCACGTCGATATCGGGCATGGTAACACGCTCAGGGTTAAGGAAACGCTCAAAAAGGAGCGAATACCTTATAGGATCGATATCTGTTATACCAAGGCAATAAGCCACGATACTTCCTGCAGCAGAGCCACGTCCCGGGCCAACAGGAATGCCGTTTGTCTTGGCGTAATTTATAAAATCCCACACAATAAGGAAATAGTCTATAAAGCCCATATCCTTAATGGTGTTAAGCTCGTATTCCATTCTGTCGTAAAGTTCTTTACCGGGGTTAACGTATCTTCTTACGATTCCCTCTTTGCAAAGATGATTTAAGTACTCCCAGGCTGTATACCCCTCAGGTACGTCGTAAACCGGCAGCTTGTAGTGTCCAAACTCTATTGAAACATTACAGCGCTCAGCGATCTTTGTTGTATTTTCAACCGCCTCCGGGGCATACTTAAAAAGCTCTGCCATCTCTGCCGGAGCCTTAATATAATACTGACCGCCTTCGTAACGCATACGGTCTTCATCTGCAAGTTTTTTCTGTGTCTGGATACAAAGCAGGATATCATGAGCCGCAGCATCGCTCTCGTAGATATAATGAGAGTCGTTGGTGCACACAAGGGGTAACCCTGTCTCTTCGTGCATACGAAGAAGACCCTGATTAACGGTCCGCT
>JAEEGF011393105.1_pt1 | contig 21196 bp, 17 predicted proteins | sample 9134171 | NCBI WGS metagenome assembly JAEEGF01 (sample SAMN16246542, study PRJNA631951) | gut metagenome | biome: gut microbiome; feature: rumen; material: AP-attached | host: Bos | place: Iran: Karaj | collected 2018-10 | reverse complement strand
GCACGCCCATCAGCCAGCGTCCTTTCTGTTACCTTCATCCTTCTGTGTCGCGCTGTAGAGACTCCCCGTGGGGTGTCTCCCCTGAAAACGTAACATGCACGTCAGCAATGTGGGAGGGAATAAGAAACAGGTTCTGTGCGGTTTTATTTTAGACGCACCACGGCGCGTCTCTACAAGTGCTACGGTTATTTCATACATAGGAGAGGATTTGAAAAAGTTCCGGTGTTGGGGGGATTACTTCCTATCCCGGTTTAAACTCCTTCAAAAAAATAAGCGGTTAAAGCTGTAAGAAAGCTGTAAGAAAAACAGCCTTAGAATGAAAAAAATCCGCTACTTTTGTTGGAAGTAACGGATTTTTTTGTACCTTTGCACTTGCAATAAAGCACTGAGGGAATGGCACTCTGGCAATTTAGACCTAACCGCCGCCTTCGGTGTTTTATTCGTTTATATCATTTATTGAGTAGAGATAGTATTTTATTACTATGTGTCCACTATCCCTATGCTTGACTTCCTTAGCAACATTTAACCGTACGGTTCTTCCATGCAATTCTGCCTTATAATAGTAGAAATGTTCTATATTATCAGCTCTCGGATGCGTTAAAGCAGAATCATCAATATAGGTGCTGTTTTCAAGGAGCGCCCCCAAATCTTTTAAGTCTTCTTTTAGCAAGAGTTTAAACTCCTTCAAAAAATAAGCGGTTAAAGCATGAATGGAGAAGGTGGATTGGAGAAGAATGCCTATCTTTGTGGGAAATAAGGAATAACCAAATGGAAAAGTCAAAAGCAAAAGACCAGAAAGGGCTAGGCTATCATGATAGCCTATTAATATTTAATATTTAATTCTTTATATTGTAGATTATACACTTTTGTAGTTTTTAATCAATTTGTTGAATGAATAGTTATCATACCCTAAATCATTGGCAATATTTATCAATAAGTTTATAGCTTCTCTTTTACCAGAAATCTTAGATAAATCATAACATGTCAACAATAAATATTCTTTTGGTACATTTTCTTTAATTGACATTATGGTGTCAATAAGAATTTCAGGATCATTATATCGACTCATCATAAATGCTAAATTACTTGGTGATGTGTCAATATTAAAAAAATTTGAAGCCATATTAATAATAATTGGAACTTTATAGTTTGTAGTTACATCATCAATATAACCAGCAAAATAAGATATCAAACAAATAGAAGCTTCTTTTTGGGCTAAAGTGAGTTTTGCTTGAATTGCTGAAAGGTCTCTTAGATTATTATTACCATTTGAACTTCTTGAGTTTTTTTTATTATAAAAATCAGTCAGATTGTTAGAATAATTAGATACCTTTGGCCTATAAGTTGTCTTTTGTGGCTGGATACTTGGACTAATATTTTGACTGTAATTGTTATTGTTAGTTGCTGAATATGAGGATATAGCGTATGATTTCTTACTTTTTTTAATAAGATAATAAATTCCTATTATTATCAAAAGAGCAGCAAATATTCCAATTGCCATCCTTGTGTTATCTTCTTTATTAATATCGTTCAACGTACCTTCAATATCCATGTTTTTGTGAATTGTATAACCATGGTTGCGGATTTTTTCTGCATCTTTTTTAGGTATAGAAATTATGAAGCTATTATCTATGCTATTTTTTAGCCCTTCACTTGAAGCCCAATGATCATGGCTTGGTTCAGAAGAGCCAGGATAAAAATATTGATGAACATCCATAAGTCTGATTATTTAATAAATATTGTTTAAGTTATTAGTTTTCGCCGTTGGCTTTGTTATATTCATTGTCTTAGTACATTGTGGTATAATTAATAATATATACCTATAAATATACATTTTTAATTTTTTTATCTAACATAAGAAGTGAATGGCAATTATAAATCATCACTAATGTTATTGTTGTTTTTTCTTCATTTGTCCAATCATAATAATCAACATGAAGCCAATAAGAGAAACCTGTTATATAATCATAGAAACATGATATATACAAACCTACATTGCCGATTAATTTGGATAACTTGCTCCAAGCTCTCTACTCGCAGCTTGGTCATAGTTTATTCCTTTAGCCTGTAGCTTTTGTTGGAACTGGGTAATTGTGGTGTTAATAGGTATGCCCATGAATTTGGCATGTTCTGTCTGAGCATGAACAGATAGGATTATCAGATAGAATAATAATACAATTGTTTTTGACGTTTCATAATAATTATTTTTATTGTTCAACTTTTCCTTTACCATCACATTCGGGACATTCTTTAGTGACTGTTCCTTCGCCATCACATTCTTCGCATTGTTGTTCGATTTTACCATCTCCGTCACATTCTACACATGGATCTCCTCCTTGTCCACTGCATGAAGTACATTCATCATAACCTTTACAGTTTAAACTCCTTCAAAAAATAAGCGGTTAAAGCATGACAATATAATCAGAAATCATCTTCTTGGCTTTGCCCTAATTTATCAAATAATGGATAATATTTATAATCTAAAGAAAGAATTAATAAACCATTACTATTTGTCCCATAGTATAAATCCACACCAGTCGTTTTATCTTCATATGATATGTTTGAAGCATCTGAAAACTCAGCAGAATAATACTTTTTATATTTCCTCTGCAAAATACCTGATACTCTATTGTGGGATATACTAAGATGTTCAGATGTTGACTCAGAACTACTACACATAAAGGCGACTTGATATAGCTTATTACCATAGAAATTAAAAAAAACAAATGACCAGCTAATCCCACCAAATTGAACATTATAAGCACAAAGTTGTGTAGAAGAAGTGTTATCATAGCGAACACCTTTCTTTTTAAGTGTGTTCACAACAGCATTTTTGCTGGATGTGCCCAAATTACAACCTAAAATATTACGCTGAATTTGTGCTGATGATAGCATAGTGCAAAATGAAATGAGTAATGTGATAGACAAACGTTTTAACATAAGCATATATTTTTTGCAAAAATAGTAATTATCATTTGAATACTTAATAATATGAACTTGTTTAAACTCCTTCATAAAAATAAGCGGTTAAAGCTTGAAATTTCTTCGTTCTTTTTTTGTCATTTTCTTTGTTTATTAAGAATTAAGTTGTACCTTTGCAACGTCCTTAGTGACTACCCGCTGAGTATGCGTGGGGGTTGGAACTTTATCGGGCCGCCCCATTAAGCTGTCTTTTGGGCAGCTTTTTTTATTGCTCTACCATCTTTCTGAATAGTTTGAAGTAATTACGGCTTGCAATAAAATCTCTATCCACTGACACCATCTTCTTTCCAACTGCCACAAGCACTTCCAGTGCCTCGTTGTTAGCCTCGAAGTATTGTTTGATTTCTGTGGCCATTCGGTTGGTCGGGTATGTCGTGGCCAGATTGAGGAACACCCTGTTGTTTAAACTCCTTCATAAAAATAAGCGGTTAAAGCCCCGCAGTATGTTTTTTATGATTTTGTGAATGTTTTCGTTCATTTTGTTTGGAGGTTGGGATTTTTTTTGTACCTTTGCAGATGGAATAAGCATTGGATGTGTGGGCTAACCTTGCAAACGAGCATAAGATGTCGCCATCCTGTGCTTATTCTTTTATCCCACGGGTTATTGAATATAGGAATCGATTATGGTATATCTTCCCGTTGGGTCTTGTATGGTCTGTTTCAGCGACATTCAAGAAAATCTCCTGCCCATTTCTGTTGACTGTTCGATAATAATAGAATCGCTTAATGTCATCATTGGGTTTAAACTCCTTCATAAAAATAAGCGGTTAAAGCGGAAGTTCTCCTGGTAGTGGTCTTTCGCCATGCGTCCGACGATAACCGGAAGTTTGCGTCTCATGAGGTTTTCGACCTCCCCAGCCTTGTTTTTCAGTTCGTCAGCTAAATTTTTTACGTCCATTTGCTTGTAATTAAAAATAAAGTTGTATCTTTGCAACAGTATTGGTGGTACTGCTTAGACAGCCATCATAACTGCCAGCGTCGGAATTTTATTCTGACGCTTTTTAGTTGTTATACACAAAGAGTTTTTTGCGCCAGATTATCATGATTATACGGTTTAAACTCCTTCATAAAAATAAGCGGTTAAAGCTAGTGACGGATTAGAACTGACAGCCTGTTATTCAGGTCTTCTCGAATATCGATTAGCTGTTGAAGCCGCTCTTGCGGGTCTGTAGTGTTAAATATGTACATTTTTGAAGTATTTTTATAGGAAAAACGAAAAAATCCGCTACTTATTGATTGAGTAACGGATTTTTTTTGTACCTTTGTCACCAGAATAAGCATTGAAGGAATGACTTCCTGGACATAGTAATCCTAACTGTCGCCTTCGGTGCTTATTCTTTTATGTCATTTATAGAATAAAGATAGTATCTAATACGAACCCACCCCCTTCTCATTGTTTTCACCTCTTTCGCAACATTTAACCTGATTTTATGACTACGCAATTCTGCTTGGTAATAGTAGAAGTGCTCGATGTTGTACTTGTGGCCATACGCATCATTATCGTCAATGTATGTGGCGTTTAAACTCCTTCATAAAAATAAGCGGTTAAAGCTCATACTTCTTAATTAATTGATACAAAGTTAATAAAAAAAGATATATTTTTTAAAAAAATGACATATTTTATTAGACAGACTCAAATAAAGTCTTTTTTTTATGATAACTTCGCATAAAAAATGGCTAAAGGAACTATAGTTATTGAATCAGCTAAAGAATTATCACTAAGAGGCGGAATGATTGTTATCACGAACAGGGAAACAGGGGAAGAGGCACTAAGATCGATAGAAGACATTCAGATGATTATGATAGACCATCATTCAGCAAGAATCACCATTCCGTTAATTACAAAGCTTGCAGTTAACAATGTTTGTGTAGTATTTTGTGACGAGAAGCACATGCCTGTATCCATGATGTTGGATTTGTATTCTAACACAATTCAGTCAAAACGTTTTCAAAAACAATTAGAAGCAAACCTACCGACTAAGAAACAACTATGGAAGCAAATAGTCGAGGCCAAGATCCGCAACCAGTCCTTGTTGCTGGAGAAACTTGGTAAAGGAAAGAACTTATTAAAGAAATATGCTGACAATGTGAAAAGCGGTGACTCCACGAACCGAGAAGGCATTGCGGCCAGAGTGTATTGGAAAAGTCTTATGGGCAAGAACTTCATCAGAGACCGTTATGGTGAACCGCCTAATTCTCTGTTGAATTATGGTTATACTCTTCTTCGAGCTATGATATCAAGAAATCTTATGAACGTTGGATTACTTCCGACAGTTGGTATTTTCCATCGCAACTGCTATGACGCTTTTCCTCTGTCTGACGACATGATGGAGCCATACCGTCCTTTTGTTGATTATAAAGTAGTGCAATTACAGCATAAAGGTATTATGGATGTGTGTAGGGATTCAAAGCGGGAACTTCTGGATATTTTTTATACCGATATTCCTTCAAACGCCATGATGATATCTGCATCATCACTTTCCGATATCTATGAAAATAAGGGCAGAATAGTAGTATTTCCAAAATTTCAATAAGTGATGTGGGTATATGTGGTAACCAGTTTTACACGTTACAATAAAGTGGGACGTGCAGCTCAGAAAGAATTCGAACGCAACATGCTAAAAGACGGTTTTCATCATCTTCATCCCAATCTTTATGTAAGATATTGTTCAACTGGTGGCAATGCTTTGGTGCATAAAGAGAGGGTAAAAAAAATGATTCCTGATTGTATCTGTGACATCAGTATTATCTTGTCGGCCGACAGCCAGGAACAGAATGTATACCATTACCTAAAACGAAAAAGGAAAAAAAATATCCGTTACGAAAAGCCTATGATGATTGAATTTTTTTAGGTGCAATGCTTATCTTTATATCTATCATAAACAATAAATCGATGGAATCGTATCTGAAAAAATAACTTTTTTCCCCATTTATTTTTGTGATTTGAAAAAAAACAATAACTTTGCATCAAGATACTAACTAACTTCATAAACCTTAAAAACACGCCTATGTACGACATGTATTCAAAGCAGAACCTGACTGCGCTTCACCGTTACAGGGACGTGAAGTTCAGCCCTCCGGTGGTGTTATAGTTTTTTGTGTGTTTAATAGTTTAAAGACGCACAACTACGTGTTTCCATAAACTATTGTTTTGTTAAATCTTTGAGAAGACACATTTGACATGAGGAATACAAATGTATATCCCTACATGATATAAGAATTGTATTCCTTTATATCTTCTTTCTATAACTCACATTTTCACTTCCTATTCCGAAGGAATATTTCTTACTAATTCGAAGGAATATTACTTACTATTTGAAATTTATTACTACCTTTTAACTCCCCTTTAATATTATTATGGCTGAACAAAAATATCCAACAATAGAGGAGGTGTTCTCATGGATGAGAAAACTCTATGACGAGAGCTATTCGGGGCTGACCAAACTCGAGAAAGATGAACAGCACATGTATGGCACAATGGTGACCACCCCGAACGACAAGAAGTTCATGGTCAGGATGCTCGACGAGACCAGCCAAGTGCGCGACCGGCAGAAACTTGCGCTCCGTGTGAAAGAACTGATTGACCAATATGGCATACCGCAGTTTCTTGACAAAGGCGACCATTTTCTATTTCAAATCTACCAAAAATTCGGTTACAGCCCATTATTGAACTGGGCAACCGTGCCAATCATCAAATGGCGCCTTCGCCGCGACACCAGCCGTGTAATCATCAATGCGGCTCGTCCGAAACTCACTAAACACCTCGCCACCAGATTTGACCAGAACATCGGGCAGAACGTGAACTTGCTTGGAGAAGTGGTGCTCGGCAACGGTGAGGCAGACAAACGTTATCACTCCTATCTGGAGGCACTGAAAGAACCCGACATCAACTATATCTCCGTGAAAATTTCGGGCATCTACGCACAGACTCACGCGCTCAACTACAAGGAATGTTTCCCGGAACTGGTGAGACGGATGTCGGAACTCTATCAGACCGCCATCGACTATCCCTACACCGACCCGCAGGGAGTGACCAAGCCCAAGTTCATCAACCTCGACATGGAGGAATACAAGGATGCCCACCTGACCATGAAACTATTCAAGGAAGTACTGTCGCTCCCGCAGTTCAAGAACTACGAGGCAGGTATCGTGGTGCAGGCATACCTGCCCGACGCATGGGGATTCCAGACAGAGCTGCTGGAATTTGCCCACAAGCGTGTGGCTGAAGGGGGCTCACCCATCAAGATGCGTATCGTGAAAGGCTGCAACCTCGACATGGAGAACATCGTGAGCGATCTGCGCGGATGGCCCAACCCTGTGAGACAAAACAAGACTGAGGTGGATGCCAACTACATGCACATCATTGAGCGCGGACTCAAACCAGAGAATGCGAAGGTGCTACATATCGGTATGGCATCGCACAACCTATTCACCATATCCTACGCCTACCTGCTCACACAGCAATACCAGACACCGAAAGACTGCTTCTGTTTCGAGATGCTCGAAGGAATGGCCAACCACATCTGGAGGGCACAGAAGAAATTCGGCAACCACGTGATTCTCTACACACCGGTGGTGAAGAAAGAGCATTTCCTTAATGCCATCTCTTACCTCGTCAGACGGATGGATGAGAACACCGCTCCCGACAACTTCCTCACCCACTCCTTCTCGCTCCGTCCCGACACAAAGGAATGGAAAGAGCTGGAGAAGCAGTTCATCGACGCCTATAACATCAAGGACAAAATCACCCACATCCCCACCCGCACCCAGGACCGCAACAAACCATACCAAAGTCAGGAGCCGCAGGACGAGATGATTAACGAACCTGACACCGACTTCGACCGCGAGTGCAACCAGGAATGGGTGGAAAAAATATTCGCGAAATGGAAAGCCGCTCCCGGCAAAAACACAACCAGACAGACAAAGCAGTGGGGAAGCTGGAAGCCAGGCGACCTGCTTCCGACGCAGACAGGCAAGGAGCTGACCTTCAACGCCGACCGCGTGAAATACTTTGACCGCAGCCAAGAAGGCGACGTGCTCGTGTGCGAGATGTCGAGAGCCGACAAGGAGCAGACCCTGCAGATTCTCGACATCGCCGAGAAAGACGCCGGAGGCTGGCGAAAGACCACGATTGAGCAGCGCCATGAAATCATGTATAAAGCTGCGAATCTGCTTGGAGCGATGCGCGGCGACCTGAACGGCGCGATGTGTGCCATCACGGGCAAGACCGTGGAAGAGGCTGACGTGGAGGTGTCAGAAGCCATCGACTACTGCCGCTTCTACACCACCACGATGAAGAAATACGCCGCTCTGGGCGACATCGAGATGAAAGGGAAAGGGACGGTGCTCGTGATTTCACCATGGAACTTCCCCTGCGCCATCCCGTGCGGTGGCGTAGTGGCCGCACTGGCATCGGGCAACACCTGCATCCTGAAACCCGCAACTGTGGCGGCACCTGTGGCATGGCTCTTTGCAAAAGCTTTCTGGGATGCAGGCGTGCCGAAAGAGGCGTTGCAGGTGGTCATCACCGACCGTGAAGCCACCCCGTTACTCACAAGTTCGCCTGTGGTGAAACACATCATCCTTACCGGTGGAACAGACACAGCACAGACTCTGCTGCGCAACAACCCCGACAAGCCGTTGTCGGCTGAGACCGGCGGAAAAAACGTGATGATACTGACAGCGAAAGGTGACCGTGATCATGCGATTATGAACGCTTGCCGATCTGCATTCGGCAATGCCGGACAGAAATGCTCCGCATGCTCTATTCTGCTTGTGGAGCGGTCGGTGTATGAGAGCTATGAGTTCATGGAGAAACTGAAAGACTGCGCATCATCGCTGATGGTTGGCGGTGTGTGGAATGCCGGCAACATCGTAGGACCGATGATCACCAACCGAAACGAGAAACTTTACAAGGCATTCAAGAGTGAAGAAGGAGAGAAATGGCTCTTGGCACCACGATTCCTCGACGACAAGAAATACATCATGCGTCCGGGCGTCAAAATCCACGTGAAGCCAACATCCTACACCTTCCGCACCGAGCTGTTCGCACCGCTTCTAGCAGTCACCCCGTTCGACACGCTTGAAGAAGCTGTTCAATTAGTCAACAGTCTGGACTACGGCCTGACCTCCGGTCTGCAGTCGCTCGATGAGGCAGAACAAAAATACTGGCGCGACCATATCCAAGCTGGCAATCTCTATATCAACCGTGGTATTACCGGAGCCATCGTGAACCGTCAGCCGTTCGGCGGCATGAAGCTGTCAGCATTCGGCCCAGGACTGAAAGCCGGCGGTCCGAACTACTGCACACAGTTTATGCAAATCACCGACAAGGCAGATTCCACAACCGACTACAACACATCATACGTGGAATGGTATAAGAAAGAATTCAAGCACCCACGCAATATCCAGCCTAAGATCCGCGGCGAACAGAATGTGTTCAGATATCTGCCACTGAAAGGCGGCATGGTGCTCCGGTTGTTTGGTGACGAGACACAAGAGCAAGTGGAAATGGTACAATTTGCAGCTAAGACCGTGGGCACTCCGCTCGACATATCCCTGGATCCACGTCATCCTCTGTCAGACAAGCTCAGCGGAAACATTAAGAAGGAAAACCTCGCCGCATTCTGCGAACGCATCCGCCGCTATGAACGTATCCGCACCATCACATCGGGAACCATTCCTGGCATTGTGTTTGAGGCTGCCGCCAACCACAACAAGCACATAGCACAGGCACCACCTGTGAGAAACGGGCGCATCGAGCTCATCCACTACATTAAAGAGCAGTCAATAGCCAATGAATACCACCGCTACGGATCACAAATCGAAGTACCAGAAGTGGATTAGGGTCATGAATATTTATCTTGGATAGCCCGGGAAATCCCAGGCTATCCAAGATTCTTTAAATGAGCTTTAATCTCTAAACACAATCTCTTGGTAAAAAAGGAGACACAAACACACAACTATAAACAACCAACTCTAAATTATTATTGTCATGATATCAATCGGAACAAAAGCACCCGACGTGCTAGGCGTGGATGCCAAAGGTAATGAAATAAAATTGAGCAACTATCAAGGTCGCAAGCTCGTGCTGTATTTCTATCCGAAGGACTCAACACCGGGCTGCACACAAGAAGCCTGCAATCTGCGTGACAACTACAGCACCCTCCGCCGTCAAGGCTACGAGGTGGTAGGAGTGAGCATCGACAGTGCGAAATCACATCAACGCTTCGCAGAAAAGAACGCTCTGCCCTTCCCGCTCATCAGCGATACCGACAAAACATTGGTCGAGGCATTCGGTGTGTGGGGGGAGAAGAAGATGGCAGGCCGCACCTATATGGGCATCTACCGCACCACCTTCATCATCAACGAGGAAGGCATCGTGGAACGCATCATCGGCCCTAAGGAAATCAAAGTGAAAGAACATGCGGGACAGATTCTCAGCTGATTTCTGTTGTTTTTATTAATATCCATCAGACCTTTTCCTGCAAAGCAAGCCCCAAACAGACACTTTCCGATTACACATAAGCTTCCTTAGAACTTCATAGCCAAGAGAGGGTGCCCAAAAGAAGAATCTTTCTGAATCTTACTATCTCAGTTATGGTATATATCGTAATATCATTTGATAACCATTTTGGTCATCTAAAGCCTTTTTTTCCCTCTTGGGGTCTCTTAATATTCCATTCAAAAAGACTGCCAAAATGGCAGTCACGATAAAAAAACAAATGAGAAATACATCTATTTATTTAATGTAAAATTGCCAGTCAATTCGGAATTCTTTGGTGTCACAGTCAGCGAGATTCTAACAAACATTCTCCCCATTATTATCTTTCTTCTCAACCATTTCTTGAATTAAAACTTCCCAAAATATATTAATAAGATATTGGGCAATTATTGAGTAGAAATATTGATTTTTATGAAGATAAACGAATATCAGTTCAAAAATCAAATTTTCAGCCGCTATACCGTTTCAAAAATCAACAAAAACTTTATTTAACAGAATCGCAATCAATTTATAATTATTAGTTAATATATGCAAATTTGTTAACAATAATTATTTTTTCAAAAGAAAGCCTGAATACTGATGTATATCATTAAACGATCCTGGATTATACAGTTATTATATGGTGAACACTCAGGAATTGGGCTTCATCTTACACACTACTTGCCCCCTTCCAACAACAAAAGGGACGTTTCACAACGCCCCTTTTGTTGTCTCACAGAATAACACACGTTAATGCCGTTCTTGAAAGAATCTTAGCTATCAAATGTTTCTTTTACTCATCCATCGTCAAAGGGATGATGCAAAAAGTCAGATCAGACAGTACAAAATCAGCTTAGAGCGTATTCCGACACCAGTGCAGTGATGACTAGTTTTTCCCAAACGACTCAAAAGTACCATCGTCGTAAAAAACTTTCACCTCCACGATCTTCCGCTGCTGACGCTGTTTGCTGAACATCGTAAGAGTTGTTTTCACCACCTCTTCAACCATATCGGAAGGCAAGTTTTTTTCCCGTCCTCTTCTTGCAACAAGGTCAGCTTTTCCTGCCACCTCATTATCTTCGTTTGGAAAAAGGGAATTCATCCTCTCGTTGTCAGTCCTGACTGGACGGTTCGTGTCAGCACTATCTCTAGCATTCTCGATTTGCACCATCTTGTCCGGATCTCTGAACATCGGTCCCGTTCCCATCATAACCCATTCTGGGTTTATTTCGGGGAATCCCGCAATCACATTTCTTAGAATAGATAGTGTAGGTTTACTCCGGTTGCTTGTGATATGCGAAAGCGAAGCCGGTGAAATACCCGTAGCAGAGCAGAATTGAATATTATTCAGATTCTTCACTCTAATGATTTCCAAAATTCTTTCCGTGTCTGTCATGTGAGAAAGATTTTCATTCAATTCATACATTTAATATATATTCTCATTCCAATATTTCATACATAAGCAGGGAATCAATCCATAAGAGTCTCCTTAATCCCGGACACATTAATATAATATATGCAAGGCTTAAAGTAAAGAAGAGTTCAATTAAGACTGAAAGCACCAAAATAAGTAAAGTACCGTTTTCATACGACCTTTTACAATCTCAAACGATTGTTGACAACTGTAATTGACTTTACAAAGTTACAACAAATTTATAAATGTACAAAATTTTACAAATAAAAAGATCAACAAAGATGTAAATTTTTCAAAGAATCTCAACTTGACACCTGTAAAAACAATTAAACGGATTGATTAAGCATGTAAAACTAAAGATATGTGAAGATAAAGAAACATACATCACTTAAAACTATAATATAATGCGTTATATTATTGATAATAAATAATTTATATGTAAGAATATGTAATTGTATTTACGTATTTAAATCAAAAGTCAGCTATAATGTATCAATAATGTAACTATCCATCTAATAAATAACTACAAATAATTGGTTTTTAGCTTTTTATAAGAATAATATACATATTGCATATATATACTTATACATTTAGAAAGCAAAACGGCAACTTCGGTGTTTCAATTTGTATAATTTTCCAAATCCAAAACTGAGTTTGTAGTTATTTTACAAAACTTCTTTTGCAGTTATAAAATAAGGACTCCGCTTTTACAGTTAGAAATGTTAATTAAAATTACAATTGTTTATGAAAATTGAATTATTTAGCAGAAAAAAGGCATTTAGCATATATTTCCTCACAAAGGTTAACCACACAATAATCAGAGCAATCTCAAAGGGAAAGACAGGGATGTAAAAACATGAAAATCAAAGTGAATAACGGCTGTATTTTTGTATGGTGAAATTGGGCTGAAAAATGGATTTTTGCCATAGAACCATGTTCAGAAAGGCTTTTTAGGGTTTATTCCGGCCATATTCCCATTTTTTCAAAGCAGAAAAAACACCATTTCACATTTATCAGCACGATTTATTCAGGCAAAAAAAACAATCAAGAAAAAAAAATTGCAATGTGGACTTCTATAATTATATCCCGTCACTAATTACAACCATTCCTTATATATATAAAAAAGAAGATGTACTTTGGCACATCTTCAAATTATCCCCAAGACTACGTATATATTTAGACACACATATAATAAGTACCCACACCCCTCAGTGCATAATGAAAAAAAGCAGTTCCTTCATGACATCAGCGTCAGACATGCTCCCCTTCTCTACCCCCTTGAGCCGGGCGTCAGCTTCTCTAAGTTTGGAAATTATCTTCATTGTCTTCATGGCATTGAATCTTCTCATGCCCATCTTGTAATCCTTCAACGCATAAGGGTTTTTCAGCCCGAGGTAGCCCATTAGCCCATCTTCCGACTTATCGGGGGCATAATGTGCCTGCATAAGCGATGCGAAATAACTGAAAAGGACTGCCACTGTAGCAATGGGCGGGTTGAGCTTCGGATTGTCGCAGAAATAATTGATGATGCGGTTTGCCTTCACCACTTCATTATTGATTATGGCCGCCTTAAGCTCAAACTGGTTAAAGTTTTTGCTGATTCCGATATTCTTCTCGATATGATCAGGTGTGATGGTCTTCACATCTGGTGGAAGCGTGATGCAAAGCTTATCAATCTCCCCAGTCAACCTGTTGAGGTCAGACCCGATATTCTCCACAAGCATCATCGTTGCCTGATAGTCGATTCCAACATTTTTCTTTTTAAGATATTCAAGAATGAACGACGGCAACATCTGATCCTTGACCCGTGGGCTAGAGAACACTACCCCTTGCGCCTGCACCAAACTTGTTATTTTTTTTCTCCCATCAACTGTCCCGTTCTTATAGTTGATTACGAGCACAGTTGTGGGCGAGGGTTTCTCAATATAAGGCAGGAGTTCATCAATTCTCTTTTTAACATTTTGACATTCTTTAACAATCACAATTTGCCTTGGTGCCATCATTGGATAACGTCTCGATGCATTGATGATATCTGCAGGGTCGGTATGATCAGTGGCATAGATTGTCGTTAGATTAAACGCCACCTCATCCTCCGTCACCGCCTTCTCTGCGATAGCCTCAGTGAGCCGGTCGATATAATAGGACTCCTCTCCCATAAGAAGATAGACGGGGTGAAAAACACCCTTTTCCACCTCTGCCAAAATGTCATGATATGTATATGTTTTTTTTGCCATGTGAAAAAAAAAATTTAACTTTGCATACGCATTGCAGCAAAGCGAAAAACGTTTGCCGTTGCAAAGTTAAAAATAAAAGTTGATATTCGGAAACATGAAGGCGTTAAATCTTCCTCCCTACACCCCCCTATTCCGCATGAACGGAACGAAGCAGGAACTATTCGACCCGCTCAGAGAGAAATACGTGGCAGCCACTCCCGAGGAGCTGGTAAGGCAATCGTTCGTAAACTATCTGATTAACCACAGAGGTTATCCCAAAAATCTGATGGCGAACGAAGTGAGCCTGTCTATGAACGGCATGAAGCGTCGGTGCGACACAGTTCTTTACGACCTCCATGTTCATCCCCGCATGATAATCGAATATAAACGGCCGACAGTGGGTATAAGCCAGAAAGTGTTCGACCAGGTCAGCCGCTACAACATGGTGATGCACGTAGATTATCTGATTGTGAGCAACGGAATCTCACACTACTGCTGCAAGATGGATTATGCAAATCAGCACTACACTTTTCTGAAAGAGATTCCCTCCTACTCCGACCTATAATTCCAAAGTTCACCATATACACAAGACCTGGCAGTCCCCAGCTCAGGCACCCGATGCCCGCTTAACATTTTTCAGAATAAAGAAAAAACACGATTATCCCATTTCCACCTGATGAGTTTACAAGTGAATTGGAATTAGAAATTGGAATTAGAATTAGAATTGGAATTAGAAACCATTTTTCCAATTACAAAAACTCCACTTTATTTGCAAGATTGAAAAAAAAAGCGTAACTTTGCATATTTATAAATGCAAAGCATTTAAAAATTCAACCACAAAGCTAAACATCTTTAACAGCCTTATTGTCTAAAGAGTTTTGCAGGCACTTGATAATCAGCCAACAGATGCATTGTCTAATGCAAAATCACCACAGATTTAATGTGGAGGCTTCAGGCTCCGGCACAGTTCCGTCAGCAACCACGATGTTGAACAACATGTCAAAATCGGGGAGTCGGTGAGGTATGCGCTGTAGAGAAACGGAAGAAAAAACGCAATTAAACAAATAATCAAAAAATCATTATATTTATGGAATTCTTAGCTATTTACGAAGATTTTCTTGAATTAGGTTTCCTTTGGATTGGGATAGCCGTCGTTGCTTTAATCATCAAATATTTCACCAAGGAATATATTTCAGTCTGCATCGCAGCAGCTGCCATTATTACAGCATTTCTGTCCTTCACCAAATTTGATGGAGAGCTGATTCCCCAGATCATTACATTCTTTGCCTCAACCTTCGTGCTTGCGTTGTTCATCCAGCCCTATGCCATGCGGAAGAACGAGGAGCGTCGTCGTCTGGAAGCCCGAGAACACAAAGTTCCACACAAAAACGAGAAAGGAATTGTTATTGAGAAAATCGACAACATGAACGGTACTGGTCGTATTTCAATTAATGGTGAGGAATTTACCGCACGCACAGCCAACGGCCTTCCTGTTGCAGAGGGAAACACTGTGACTGTTGTGGATCATGACGGTAGAATCATGTTGGTTTTATGATTTAGTCGCTATTTTTTCAGAAAGGATTTCTACACTAATCATTCAAAACTCACATTTTCCACTCATCGTTTACAACATTCAACTTTACAATCTTAAACCTCAAGATATCATGAAAGGAATAGTGTTGGCAGGCGGTTCAGGCACTCGCCTCTACCCCATCACAAAAGGAGTGAGCAAACAGCTGATCCCAATTTTCGACAAGCCGATGGTTTATTATCCCATCTCAGCGCTGATGCTCGCCGGCATCCGTGACATCCTGATAATTTCTACCCCCTACGATCTTCCAGGCTTCAAGCGTCTGCTCGGCGACGGGAGTGACTACGGTGTGAGATTCCAATATGCAGAACAGCCGTCACCCGACGGTCTCGCCCAGGCTTTTACCATCGGAGCAGATTTCATAGGCGATGATTCCGTTTGTCTCGTTCTTGGCGACAACATTTTTCACGGAAACGGTTTTACGGACTTGCTTCGTGAGGCAGTCCGCACAGCTGAAGAAGAAAGCAAGGCAACTGTCTTCGGTTATTGGGTGAGCGACCCTGAGCGTTATGGTGTGGCAGAGTTCGACAAGGAAGGCAACTGCCTGTCAATAGAGGAGAAACCCGAGCATCCGAAGTCAAACTACGCAGTAGTTGGTCTTTATTTTTATCCCAACAAGGTGGTTGACGTAGCCCGTCATATCAAACCGTCAGCCCGTGGCGAGTATGAGATCACAACCGTGAATCAGAAATTCCTGGAGGACGGCGAGCTGAAAGTTCAGACTTTGGGCCGGGGATTCGCATGGCTGGACACCGGCACCCACGACTCCCTCTCTGAGGCATCCACCTACATAGAGGTTTTGGAGAAACGTCAGGGGCTGAAAGTGGCATGTCTGGAAGGTATTGCTTACCGCCGTGGCTGGATTGACACCGACAAGATGCGCAAACTAGCCCAGCCGATGATTAAGAACCCTTACGGTCAGTACCTGCTCCAAGTGATTGAGGAGGTAGAGCGCACCGGTAAAGCAAACATATAAATTTCACTCCTGATGAATATCATAAGAACCGTCTTGGATGGTGTAGTCATCATCGAGCCCCGACTTTTCAAGGACAGCCGTGGATATTTTTTCGAGTCATATTCCCAACAAGATTTCGACCGTGAAGTGATGCCCGTCGCATTCGTCCAGGACAATGAGAGCATGTCGTCGTTCGGCGTGATGCGCGGACTCCACTATCAGCGAATGCCATACACCCAGAGCAAGCTCATCCGCTGCGTGCGTGGCACCGTGCTCGATGTGGCAGTCGATATCCGGGTAGGATCACCAACCTACGGCCAGCATGTGGCAGTCGAGCTGTCCGAAGAGAATCACCGTCAGCTGTTCATTCCCCGCGGTTTCGCCCACGGATTCTCTGTGCTCAGCGACATCGCCGTTTTCCAGTATAAATGTGATAATTTCTACCACCCTGAAGCCGATGCGGGCATCAGCATTCTCGACCCGGACCTCGGGATTGACTGGAGAATTCCATCCGGCAAAGCAATTCTGAGCGAGAAAGATCTTCGCCATGCCTGCCTGAAAGATTCTCCTGTTGATTTCCGCATAGAAGACAAACTATACTGAATTGTTTCTTGGAAAATCAGAATAATCAGTTTTATCTGTAGTTTTCAAACTATATGACAAAAGTCATCACATACGGCACATACGATTTGCTTCATCAGGGCCATATCAATCTGCTACGTCGTGCCAAAGCACTCGGCGATTACCTGATTGTGGGCGTGACGAACGACACATTCGACCGTGACCGTGGTAAGCTTAATGTTCGCAACAATGTGCTTGAGCGTGTGGATGCCGTGCGCGCCACAGGTCTTGCCGACCAAATCATCATAGAGGACTATGTCGGACAGAAAATCGATGACATCCAAAAATACGGTGTCGATATCTTTGCCATCGGTTCCGACTGGGTAGGCAAGTTCGACTACCTCAATGAATTCTGCAAGGTAGTATATCTTCCCCGTACAGAAGGCATAAGCAGCACGATGCTGCGGGAGAACAGCCAGCGGGAGGTCCACGTTGGAATCATCGGCTACGGCCGTGTGGGCCGGCGTTTCCCGTCAGAGGCAGAAGTGGTAAGCGGAGTGACGCTCACTGGTGTTTACGACATCAACACCCCTGAAATACTGCCGGTAGGAATAATCAGCTACGAAAGTGCTGGATCTCTGTTGAAAGATGTGGATGCAGTTTATATCGCCACCCCCCACCTCACACATTATTTATATATCCGTCAGGCATTGGAGGCAGGATGCCATGTGCTTTGCGAGACCCCGATGGTTCTCGAGAAAGAACAGGCAAAAGAGCTATACCGCTTTGCCGAGTCGAAAGGGCTCATCCTGATGGAAGCCAATAAGACCGCCCACTGCCCTGCATTCAATCACCTGATGGTGATGATAAAATCAGGGCTTATCGGCGAGGTCGTCGATATCGAGGCATCGCTGTCGAAACTCTGGGACGACAATCTGTCGCTCCGGGAGTTCGACCCCTCCCAGGCCGGCGGATCCATGTATGAGCTTGGAAGCTATCCGCTGCTGCCCATAATCAAGCTGTTAGGCATCGGCTACCGCAACATCAATCTCTACAGCCGGATGCAGAACGGTGTGGATATGTACACGAAAGGAGTCATCCGCTACGACCGTGCCATCTGCTCGTTCAAGGTGGGGCTGGGCGTGAAGACAGAGGGAAACCTCATCATCTCAGGCACCAAAGGCTATGCCTATGTCCCCGCCCCCTGGTGGAAGACCGACTATTTCGAGTTTCGCTATGAGGACCAGAACCAGAACAAGAAGTTCTTCTACAAATGGGACGGATTCGGACTGCGCTACGAGATTCAGGAGTTCATCAGCTGCATCATCAACCACCGCTTCTCATCTGCCCGCTTGCGCCGCCGGGAGAGCATCTGCATGGCTGAAATCATGCAGCAGTTCACAAAACGGAAAAACCTCATGGAAATATAGGTGTTTAAAGATTGACGATATAAGTTCCTTTACAAACTGATTAAAATAACAAAAGACAATGAAGAATGCAATAGTTACAGGAGGCACCTCTGGTATCGGCTTGGGTGTCGCAAAAATGCTGTTGAGTAAAGGTTATAAGGTATTCGCCACATACGTTGGACCGGAATTTACTGAGGAGATAGATAATTTCTTTCCCATGAATGTGGACCAAACTTCAAGAAATGAATTATACAAATTCTTGGATTTTGTGAAATCTGAATGTACCAGTATAGACTGCATCATTTGTAATGCCGGTATGACAATCCGCAAATCATTCACAGAAACAACAGACACGGACTGGGACAAAATGATGGAGGTGGCAGTCAATTCCCACTATATTATTATCCGTGAGCTCTATCCCCTCATTCCCTCAGGCTCCCGCATAGTATTCACCGGTTCCCAAATGGGGCTTCATCCTCACGCCACGGTTCTCGCTTATGGAGTAACAAAAGCCGCTGTCCACGCCCTGGTGAAAAACCTAGTGAAAGAGTTTGAGGGCACCGGCACCACAGTCAATGCCGTAGTTCCCGGATTCGTTGAGACACCTTGGCAGAAAGAAAAACCCGAGCAGATTAAAAAGAACATATATAATAAAACTGCCATTCACCGTTTTGCATCAATAGACGAAATAGCTGATGCCTTCCGTTTCTGCATTGACAATCCCTTTGTCAACGGAAGCCTCATTGAAGTGAATGGAGGATATTGCTACAAATAGCTGAATGAAATGGAATGCTTCAGGGAAGTAATTAAGATAAAAAATGTTGGATTAGACTATTTCTTTTACTCATAAGTGCTTATTTAATATTGTTTGAAAATATCCAAAAAACATAAGATTTTCGGAATCAAATCCAAAATTATTGCATTATTATCGGTTTCTGTATTCCAATTTATATTTATTCACTCTCTATAATTATCAGAAATGGCAAATTACGATTATCTGATAGTAGGTTCAGGACTGTTCGGAGCCACTTTCGCATACAGAGCAAAGAAAGCTGGGAAACGATGTCTGGTCATAGATAAGCGCCCGCATCTTGGAGAATGTCTATTGCGAAGTACAAAGTCATTTCTTTATTAGAAAGAGTTTCATCCATTAAAAGAGCACTTTCCTTATTTATTTCAAACTTAAAAACATGAATCAGCCCAGACGCTTCCCTGCCGGTCTGCAGGTATTCTCTGACATTATAGAGGGCGGATATGCCTACGTTGACAAAACGGATTTGATGTGGAGAATGCAGAACCTGTCGAAATATATTTTTCTGAACCGTCCCCGTCGGTTCGGAAAAACTATGCTGTCTTTTACGCTCCGCTCCTTTTTTGAAGGTCGCCGTGACTTGTTCGAAGGTTTGAAAGTGATGGAACTGGAGAAAGAATGGAAAAGCTACCCGGTTCTCCAGATTACCCTCAGCGAGGCAAAAGACGAAGCTGATGAGTCTTCTCTTGTCAATAAACTGAAACTCATTTTGAGTGATTATTCAGGTAAATACGGAAGAAATCCTGAAGAGACAACTCCTGGCGGCATGCTCCGGGGGCTGATACGCCGTGCTTACGAACAGACAGGAAGCCAAGTGGTTGTGCTTATTGACGAATACGATGCTCCACTGCTCAGTGTACTTCAAGACGAGAAACGGCTGGAATCCTACCGACGAGTGCTCCAAGAGCTGTACACCCCACTGAAGGCATCTGAACAAATGCTCAAGTTCTGCTTTATCACAGGTATAACAAAATTCTCCCAGCTGAGCATCTTCTCCACCATCAACAACCTCACCAACATATCACTGACTCCCGACTTTGCCACTATCTGTGGAATCACAGAGCAGGAATTGACCACTCAGCTTGCAGACGGAATTCAAAAACTTGCAGATTATCAAGGAGTCTCATCAGACGAGATGCATGAAAGACTCCGTCAGAAATACGACGGGTATCATTTCGCTGAAAAGTCTGAAGGTGTATATAATCCGTTTAGCGTAATGAAGGCATTTCTGCTAAACAAGTTAGATTATTACTGGTTTGACAGCGGCACTCCATCCTATCTTTTCCATCAGATGCAGCATTTCCATACAGACATCACCGCCTTGGATAACATTGAAGTGCCGGCACAGGCATTCGATCTCCCAACGGAGGCAATGACAGACGCCCTTCCTTTGCTCTATCAAAGCGGCTACCTCACGATTAAGGAATTTGACCCGGAAAGTGAAATCTACACCCTCTCAATACCCAACCAGGAAGTGCGGGTCGGGTTCACTCAGGGACTTCTTCCCGCATTTGTCAGCATAGATGCCATCAAAACACAGACGGGGTTCGCTTTAAAGTTCTGGCGTGCCTTGAAAAAGCATGACATCAATCTTGCCATGGAAGAGTTCCGGGCATATCTCTCCAGCCTGCCTTACATTACGGGATTCAAAGATAAACTGAAAGATATCAGCACAAAAGAGGGCTTCTACGAATGGTCACTTTATCTGATATTCTCCATGCTCAACATTTATGTTGTCACCCAGGTACGCTGTGCCGGCGGTCGGATTGACGTTGTG
>JAEEGF011767444.1_pt1 | contig 21203 bp, 14 predicted proteins | sample 9134171 | NCBI WGS metagenome assembly JAEEGF01 (sample SAMN16246542, study PRJNA631951) | gut metagenome | biome: gut microbiome; feature: rumen; material: AP-attached | host: Bos | place: Iran: Karaj | collected 2018-10 | reverse complement strand
TTCATCCTGAGCCAGGATCAAACTCTTCATTGTAAGAATTGCTTGCTTTTCTACCTTTGACTCGTCTCGTGTCTCCGCCAGAGTCTCACTCTGGCTTCCGACACACGCTATCTCATCTTCCGCATTCTTTCAATGTCCTTTCGCTTCCCGCGGACGCCCCTCTCAAAGGTGCGCTCCCCTGTCGAAAGCGGGTGCAAAGATACAACCATTTTCCAAACCGCCAAAATTTTTTTTCATGTTTTTTTCATGTTTCCTCTCCGGACGCTTTATATCAGTCACTTGCGGAACGAATTTTTTTTCTGAAAAAAGAAAATCACGCCCGGAACACGCCGCAAAAACGCTTTTTCAGTCCGGATTTTTGGGAAAATCGGGCGGTGGACGACCGAAAAAAACGCAATGTCTTCGCAAGTTGTTGTGTATCACCGATTTTACATCGTTTCAGCATGGCGGGGGAATTATACAACACATTGTGCATCAACATTTTGTTTCCACCAAGCCGCCGCGCCTTGGCGGGCGGGACGCCTCAGCGACACTCCCCGCCCCTCCCCTACCCCTCCCTTCCCCCTTCATTTCCCCTTTGCAAATGGGAGAACGATGGGAGAACGATGGGAGAACGATGGGAGAACGATGGGAGAACGATGGGAGAACGATGGGAGAACGATGGGAGAACGATGGGAGAACGATGGGACAACGGGCGGGAACGGGGAACCGGAACTTCACCGCATTATTGCTGCAACATGTTTTTATCGTTACTCGCTTTACTCCTATTATATAAAACAAGGGGGGAGGCGCATAAGCACCTCCCCGTCCTCAAAAAAGATTATGAAAAACCGTCTATTCAACATTCCTAACTAATCGGACAGCGCAGCCTAATTGAAGTTTTAAGGAGTTGCAGCTGATGGGTGATGTCACAGGAAGTGGCATACTATAGGCCATTGTATTGTCAGATTCGTTACGAGTTCCCGACCAATAATAAGCATTTGCCACCTGGTTATTATATTGAAGAATAGTGCCATTTCGATATGCTCCCACACCCGGGAGGAACAAACAACCTTCAGGAATCTCATTCGATGATAATGTTGAAGGAACGCTTGATTGATTCGTATAACCATCGGGAAAAACTATAATACCTTTCATATCTACATTACTACCAATCGTAATATCATTAATCGTAACAGATTTATAACTATATCCTGATCCTCTATGATTTTCATTATTATCAAAATACCTGATTTTTAATAAATACTCCCACTCTCCTTTTGTTAAAGTCCGCCACATATGAACTTGATTACCTCCATTACTGATAGGATTATGGTATCCCCAGTCGTACTCAGTACCCGAGATATTGGTTTCAGTATAAGGATAGTACTGATACGATGAGTTTGTTGTAGTAGGAGGATATGACCTTCTACTATCTGTGTAGCCACTGGTTCCCCATCCAAAGAGGTCTATCCAACCACTATAGTTTGCTGCTATACTTGCATTATCACTTCCAGATACAGTACCAATACATGCACTTCCACATACAGCATCCCACTGGTTTTCTGCAAAGCGCCATATATGGGTGGAGGGTTGGTATTGCAGATTGCCATTTGAGAAATAGACCTGCTGGGTAGGGCTTACCGAGAAGTAGCCGTGGACTGCGCCGGTGGGGAACTGCACGTTGCCCATCTCGAAACGGACATCTACCAAGCTGTTGCAAGGGATGGAGCCTGCATTGGGATTGGACTCGCTCTGTTCGTGAGTGACGGAGACATCCTCGGTGCCAGCAACGGCGTGGACGGTGATGCGGTAGCGGTTGGGGGTGTAGAGCGAAGCAGGGACGTAGACATAGACTGTCTTAGCGGAGCCTCCAACTGGGAGGTTCATGGAGACCGAGCGACGGTTGAGGGTCTGGTCGGTGTTTTCAACAGCCAGAACGACTTTTTTGTCATCTTCGCTGGTAGAGGTAAGGACAACGTGGCGAGAATCGGATTCGATGTTATTGATGTAGCCTGCACCGCAGAGGGGAATGCCCGTGGCCTCAACTGTTACGGAGTCGACGGTGATGGTGGAGTGGGGGGTGTTGTTTACAATCTGGATGGCCAACACCGCGCCCAGATTGGAGAAGGTGAGGGGATGATTGTCAGAAGTGAGATAGGCAGCCATGGGAGCGTTCAACGACTGGTCCTGACCATCGAGGACATAAGGCTGGAGACTGGGAAGGGTGATATTGATACGGTTGTCGACATCGGAAGCCGAGGAGAAAATACCAGCCGGGAAGACTGCCCAATAAGCACTGGCGGTAGGCACTTCTATGGGGACATTATCGGGGTCGTTGAACGACAGAGTGATAATGCTGTTGTTGACTATCATTTTGTCGCCGTTGCGCCAATAGGGGGTGCGAAGGTTGTCACCACCGAGAATTACTTTGCCCTGGCGGTCGAAATGGTTTATCTTAGCTCTCAGGGTAACAACACCGTCTTTCTGGCAACCGGTGGTCATTACCATCATAACCAATGCACCCAGAAGAAGGATGCGTGAAAAGAATTTATTCATATTTCTTGTCTTTTTATTCATGATGATTAAGTGAATGAAATAGCCTGGGTTTACCATCCCCATTCGAATGAGTTATCGTATTCGGTGCCGGAAGTGGTCGAGCTGGTGTTGCCACCGCCGAAGAAGCCACTTCCGCTATTGGCTACACTGTTGTATGAGGAGCCCGTGCTGTAGTTGCCATCTTCCATTGGCAAAGCAAGTGTTGTTGTTCCACCATTACTGAACCCCCCCGTGCCTATCTCGACATTGAAGGCGACTGCCACAATTTTTGGCGGTTGATAAACGGTTTTTTTCTGTTGTTTATCCATATTATTCTCTTGATTATATTTGTTTCAAATTCACTCGAAATCGTTCTGCAAAAATACAACTTTTTTATTAAATAAAGATTTTTTCAAGATTGTTTTAATGCGAGGCAGGGATGAGATTGGATGTGAATCGTTTCTCTTACTTTATGTAACCAATTAGAAAACAATAGTTAATAAAAGACATGTGGGTCGGAATTGGGGACAGATAAAATCCAAAGTATGAAGCAGTGTGAAATTTGAAAGGGAAGGAAAAAGATGCCCGAAAAAGGGTTCGTTTTTCAATTTTTGGATAAATCCTAATGGCCGATTGGGGATAAAAAAATGCCTGACAGTCAAAGCAGACTGCCAGGCAATTGTATTGGGTAGCAACCCTCGAGGGGAAACGAACAATTACAATTCGCTGTATTGGTTTACGAGGTCGCGAGCCATGTTGAAGAAGAAGGTGGCCACTTGGTTGAAATCCATGTTGAGGTCTTTGCTGAGGCCGACACGGTCTTTGTAGATGGCTACATTGTACCACTGGAGACACTGGAAGGCACGATGGAAATAGAGCCTGCGGAGTTCGTCGGGAGTGGGTTTGTGGCCGACATAGGCTTCGAGAAGGGAAAGAGCCTTGTCGAAACCGGCATTGCCGTAGCATGCGATGTCGTAGAAAGGGTCGTTCATGCCTGCGAATTCCCAGTCAAGGACATAGAGTTTGTCGCCATTGACGACAAGGTTTGTGGGTTGGTAGTCGCAATGGCAGGGTACCATGGGGACATCGGCAAAAGATTGACGCATCTGGTCGAGTTTGGTGCGGAGGTCGACATATTCCTTGGGATGGGTGAAGCCCATTTCGCGACAGTAACGTTCGTAGTCGGAGAGACGGCCGAAGGCGTTGTAGTCTTTGAAATGGATATTGCTGTTGTGGATTTTCTTGAGGGCTTTTACCGACATGTCGTTGTAGCTCTCTACATCGGTCTCGGACAAGATAGTGCCCTCGACATATTCGGCAAGTTTTTCGCCCGAGATAATCTCCACATAGGATGTGGCATTGTTTAAATCGAGTTTGTTGACCTCTTGGATATTGTCCCACTCTTCAACGCGGTCGACAAATTTTTCGGCATATTTACCGGGGACACGATAGGTGTAGCGTTTGCCACGGGTTTCGACAACATAGGTGTAGTTGCTCATGCCGCCTTCGAGACGTTTGACAATGGTGGCGTCCTGAGTGTGCATCAGGGCATTGACACGGGCTACTATATATTCTTCTACGTTCATTTTTTATAGAGGGGATGGATTTTATAGATACGATAGAAATGATAGGTTTTTATTTCATGCGGCTTAGGGCTGCGCCTGCCGGGGCATAGCCTGCATCGGCGGCCATTTTAAACCATTTCTTGGCTTGTTTTTTGTTGGCGGGGACTCCCTCATCGCCATTCTCGAGCATGACAGCACAGTAGTACATGGCCAAGACGTTGCCACCTTCGGCAGCCTTGGTGTACCATTCGAGGGCTTTGGCCATGTCCTTCTCCACATATATGCCATTGAGATAGCAACCGGCTACGCACATGCATCCGCGTACCGAACCATGTTCGGCAGCATAGAGGTAATGCTCGTAGGCTTTCTGCGAATTGAGGACAACGCCTTGACCCTGCTCGTAGCAATAGCCCATGTTGCAGTAGCCTTCAAGGCTACCCATGGCGATGGCCTTTTCGAAATAGAGCACAGCGTTTTTGAAATCGCCTTGAGCTTCGTAGACATCGCCGAGGGTGTTGATGGCATCGACGCGCTCATTGTCGGCGGCCTTTTCGAGCCAAGAGATGGCCATGGCAGTGTCGGCGACACAGCCATATCCATTCAAGTAACAAAGGCCAAGGTCGTACATGGCCAAGGTGTTGCCGAGATTGGCAGCGGTGTCGAGATAGGCTTTGCCAAGGGCTTCGTCTTCAGGGCAGCCATTGCCTTGCAGGCAGGCAATACCCAACTGGCAGTAGGCACGGCTGTCGCCAGTGCTGCGAGCGGCATTCTCGAAGATATGGTAGGCTGTTGTTGGATCGGCCTCGTCGACACCGACTCCCTGCTGCAACATGACGGCAAAGGAGATGATACCATCGATATTGCCGCGCTGGGCAGCAGCATACATGTATTCAAATGCATCGCTGAGACGGTTTTCGTTGAGGAGCAGACGACCCAGAAAATAGCTGGCATCGCCCGAGCCATTCTGATGACCACTGATATAATAGGCCAGAGCAGTGTCGCCATCGGCGGGAATGCCGGCACGACCAAAGTTATAGATGTCGGCTACTTTGTAGGCAGCATTGCCCACGCCCTGTGCGGCAGCGGCTTTGAGGTAAGGAATGGCGGCAATGGTGTCAATATCCACCCCGCAACCCTCGAGATAGGAACGGCCTACATAGTAGGTACCCATTTCCTCGCCCGACTCATGGGCTTGGGTATAGAGTTCAAAGGCTTTGGCTTTGTCGAGGGGAAGGTACTGTCCAATCCGATAGAAGTCGCCCAAATAGCACATGGCCTCACCATGGCCTTGGTCGGCAGCTTTCTGGTAATACTCAATAGCCTTGGCCGAATCGGCTTCGATACCTCCGTCACCCAATTCGTAATAGAGACCCATCTTGAACTGGCCAGCGGGAATATCGTTGTCGGCCAACTGTTTGAAATAGGATACTGCTTTCACATGGTCGACCGAATCCACATTGCGACCTGTTTCATAGCAATAGCCCATGGTGTAGATGGCATCGATATAGCCCTGGTCGGCAGACTGCGAAACGAGTTCCATTCCTTTGGCGATGTCGGCCTCTTTTTGCTTGCCAATCTGACCATTGAGATAGAACAGACCCAGACGGTAGAGCGATTTGGGGGAACCTGAACGCTCATAGTACTTGGCGGCTTTCTTGTAATCAACTTTGTTGCCATCCATACCGAACTCATAGACCGTTCCCAACACCTCGGAAGCCATCTTGCTTCCTTTCTTGTCGCCTTTGGCCATGTATTCGTTACAGGTTTTGCCGTCCCCTTCATTCTCGTAGAGCATGCCAATCCAGTAGTAACCGTCGGCCTGGCCGTTGTCGATCATCTGCTGGAAGCACTCGGCAGCACGGTCGTTGTTGCCATTGCTGGCATAGAGACGGCCCAGATTCACCAGTGCAGTGGTGTCACCGTACTCGTTAGCTTTGCGATAGTATTTTACGGCCTGAGGCATATCTTTGTAGTCTTCACCCTCATAGATGGAGGCAAGGAACATGGCACATTCGGCACTGTAGTATTGGTCGGCACCACGCTTGAGCCAGTATATGGCACTATCCACATTGGTCTCGCATCCGACACCGTTATAAAGCATAATCGACTTCAGGTAGCAGCCCTCGCCTTGGTTGTTGCCAGGTAATGTGCTGGAGGCCACTTTGTGGAAATAAGCCATGGCTTCGGGATACATTTCCTCCTCATAAAAGAAACGTCCCAAGCGGAGACGGCAGAAAGAGCTGCCGAAAGCGTCGCCTTGCTGCCATATCTGCATGGCTTTGGCGCTGTCGCGAAGTCCTTTGTTGGTGGGGTACATGTAATAGAGACCTGCAATGGACTGCGTATAACGAAGCGAGTGATGCTCCTGAATCAACGAATCGAGCAAATGCTGAGCCTTGGCCTCGTTCTCTTCCACACCGAATCCAAAATAATAGCATTCGGCAGCAAGGGTTACAGCATCGGGGTCGCACCATTTCATTCCTTCGTTGATATATTTCCAAGTCTTTTTCTTATCGCCATCCCTGTAGTAGATGTGGGCAATGGGTGTTGCAGCATCAATGTCCCCCATCTTAAAAGCTTTCTCCAGATACGAGAGTGCCTTTTTCTTGTCCTTCTGGATTGTACCCAATCCATAAATGTGATTTATACCCATCTGGTAATAGCCCCAGGAGGCACCCATTTTGCAAGCCGCTTCATACAACTCCACAGCTTTGGCGGTGTCGGCTTTGCAGCCGATACCCAGTTCATAGTATGAAGCCAGTCCGGCAAGAGCATTGCCCAAACCCTTGTCGGCCCACTCCTTGCGGATGGCAAAGGCACGTGCAGTGTCCTTGGGAAGGAGTGTTCCCTTGAGGTGATAAGAGGCGATGCGTATCCATGCCTCACCATCGCCGAGGTCGGCAGCCTTGCGATACCACTGCAAAGCAAGGGTGGAGTCGTGCTGCACCCCGGCACCATTCTCGTAACATTCACCTAACCGTACCATCGCGGCAACGTCGCCTTGATGAGCCTTGTCAATAAGTTTCTTATCGGCCTGAGCACCGACAACCAACGGCATCAATGCCGTAAAAATAAGGAGGAAACCGTATTTTTTCATCTTAATAATATATATTTTCGCAATGCAAAGATACTAAAAAAAATCCATATGCGTTATTTGTAACTACAAAATAATTTCTTTTTCACATGGACACCATCGAGATAGTCATAGAGAACACCCACGAACGCCGTCAGGTGCGTCAAGGCATTACCCTTGCCGAACTGGCACAGGAATACTACACCGAACTGGGACGCATGCCCTTGCAAAACCCCATATTGGGGGCATTGGTCAACAACCAAGTAGAGCATATGCAATATCGCATCTTCAACCCCAAAACCATCTACTTCTTCGACATACACAACTCCCACGGTTGGCGCATGTATCAAACCTCGCTCACCTTTATGCTCTACAAAGCTGTGCGCGACACCTTCCCCAAGGCGAACCTTGCCGTAAAGCACTCAATGCAGGGTGGTTTCTACTGCACTATAGCCAACGTCGACGAAGACCGTTTTGAAGTAGCCAAGGCCGTGCGCGAACGCATGATAGAACTGCAGCATCAGGATCTCCCCTTCGAGCACCGAACCATGCTGTTGTCCGATGCCATCGAGCATATCAAGACCTGCAACCTGCCCAAAACCCTCGACCTACTGCAGTCCCTCTCACAACTATACATCACCATGCATGTGCTGGACGGCACTATGCATAAGCTCACTTCTAAACATGTTCCAACCACAGGATGCCTCAAATCATGGGATTTCCACATGTATGCCGACGAAGGTTATCTGCTCCAAATGCCCGATCCGCACCATCTTGACCGTCCTCCCCTACTGCCCGAAACCCCTAAGCTTTTCAACATCTTCAAACAACATCATCTCTGGGTAGACCGCCTGCACGTATCCACTATCACCGACCTCAACCGCATCGTCCGCGACAACAACCAGATACAACTCATCCACCTCTCCGAAGCCCTGCACGAGAAATGCTATGCCGAAATAGCCAACATGATTTACGAGAAACGCGACCAAGTAAAGATGGTGCTGTTGGCAGGCCCCTCCTCTTCGGGCAAAACCACCTCGTGTCGTCGCCTCAGTGTACAACTCAGCGTTTTGGGATTCGATGTCCATCAACTATCGCTCGACGATTATTTTGTATGCCGTACACGCACACCCAAACTTCCCAATGGCGAATTCGACTTTGAGTCAATCGATGCCCTCGACATCCCTCTGCTCAACGAGCACCTGCAACGCATGTTCAACGGTGAGCGCGTAGAGATTCCCACCTTCGACTTCATCAAAGGAGACCCCTTCTACGATGGCAAGAGCATCCAGCTCGGTCCCAACAGCATCCTTGTGGTTGAAGGAATACACGCACTCAACCCCAAACTCACCGCTCAGATTGACAACGAACTGAAGTTCAAAGTATACGTTTCCACCCTCACCCAAATAGCCATCGACGACATTAATAGCATCCGCAGCAGCGAGAACCGTATGCTTCGCCGCATAGTACGCGACAACAACTTCCGCGGATGGGATGCCTACAACACTTTGCATCGCTGGCATGAAGTGCGCCGTGGTGAGGAAATCAACATCTTCCCTTTCCAAGAACAAGCCGACGTGATGTTTAATTCCGCCTTGCTTTATGAGCTGGGCGTTTTGAAACTCTACGCCGCACCGCAACTGAAAAAGATTCCTGAGAACTGCCCTGAACATGCCGAAGCCCAACGGTTGCTCAACTTCATTGACATCATCGAACCCATTGAGCCCACCTACATCCCGCCCACCAGCATCATGCGTGAATTCCTCGGTGGCAGCAGTTTCCTTTACTAAGCCGTCTCCATCATTGTAAAGAACACAAACAAATAAACACATCATAATATCATGAAACAATTACTATCCATTATCACCCTTTTACTATTCTTGGCATCTGTCCATGCACAGAATACCTCTCCCTGTCCCGGATTGAAGAATCCCGCCGCCTTCACTTCTGGTTCCACCAGTGGAGCATATGTCGGCTATTACTCTGGGCAGACCGGAGATAAAGGTTTCATAGCCCCGAACGCCCTGACAGGAGAGACTGGGGTAAACATGACATCTCCCATTATCACTGCCAACCAGTTGGCCAACACCACAGGCAACGGGGGTACCAGTTATTGCGGCAGCAGCCTTGACCCAACCAAACGTTTCCGCATCATGTCCGACACCGACGGCACTCCTACAGACTCGCTACCTGGATACGACCCCCTGACGGGATACAACCTGCCCTATTGCCCCACCGCCTTCGACACTTCCATCCACAAATCCATCCGCATTGGCAACTGCGGAACCTCTGCCGAAGCCGAAGCTTTATACTACACCATAAGCGTAAGACCCCAAAATGCTTTGCTGACCCTCTATTACGCCATCGTGGTACAGGCTCCCGGACACGGTATCGGAACTGATCCCTCCTTTGTTGTCCGCGTTTGCCGCGAAAAGTCCAACCAAGAATGGCAGCAAATCAGCGACACCTTATTCTACGCCGTCAACAGCCATGGTGTCTCCAATGGAGTGGACGGATGGCACCAGTACTCTAGTCTTGGTAGCGGCGGTTTCTACCGCGACTGGCACAAGGCCACCATCGACCTAAGCAACTATCTGTACGAACTGGTGCGTATCGAGATTTACATGAGCGACTGCGCTTATTATGGCCATTACGGCTACTGCTATGTGACTGGCGAATGCCAAGCACCTAATTTAAATATAACAGGATGCAACGCCGGTGCCTCCCAAGAAGTTTCCACTATCACCGCCCCGGCAGACTTGATAAACTATGTGTGGTACAGAAGCAATGTCAATGGAGTCAACATTCCCAGCCTAATGATCGTCTCCGACACTGTTGGTTTTACCCGACTCTCTCCCGACTCCAGCACCAACAACTCCTACACCTGTACCCTCAACGATTTTATGGTTACACAAGGTGCAGACAGCGGACAACTCACAAACAATATGGTGTTCCGCTGTGATATGACCTCCGCCATGGATCCTACCAAGCCATTCGTCACAAAATACTACGCCCGCGTCGTCAACATCAAGCCCATAATGGCCATCGACACCACTAAGACATGCCACAACGACATCACGCTTACCAACCAGAGTCATCTTCTCAACAACAGTGACGGATGCGACATCGATTCCACCAAATGGTGGTTCTACAACAATAGCCAAGTCGACTCCGCTGTGGGAGGCCAGGTGTCCTACCATTTCGACTCCATTGGCCTTTACAACATCATGGTGCGTTCCTTCAGCCAAGGTGACCCCAGTTGCTACACCGATAGCACCTACACTGTGCTCATCGACAATATGGGTACCGGCCCATTCAACCGTGACACCGTTTATTCCCTGTCCCCCTACACGTGGCACGACTCCACTTACTCAGCAAGCGGTGTCTACACCTGCACCTATATCGGGCCGCAAGGCTGTTTCAATGTAGACACCCTGTGCCTCATCATCACCTCCGACACCATCACCGTAACCGCCATTGCCAATCCCCTTGACGGCGGCACCGTGACAGGTGCAGGGATATTCGCCTATGGCAACACCTGCACCCTTACAGCCATCCCCGATTCCGGTTTTGCCTTTGCCAACTGGTCGGACGGCACTGCCATCCTTTCTACCAGACCCACCTACAGCTTCACCGTTTCCTCCGACATCGTCTTAACTGCCAACTTTATCCACACCCAACCGAGTAATCCTGCCTGCCCTGGTTTTAAAAACCCCTTGTCATTCACCTCCGGATCCACATCCGGCTCATATATCGGATTCTACTCAGGGCAGACTGGTAGCAAGCCCGGTGGAAGCTCTGTAGCCCCGAACGCCCTGACAGGAGAAACCGGGGTAAACATGACCCCTGGCATGATTCCCGCCATCCAATTGGCCAACACCACAGGCAATGGAGGCACCAGTTATTGCGGCAGCAGCCTTGACCCAACCAACCGTTTCCGCATCATGTCCGACACCGACGGTCCTGGCACCGATTCGCTGACAGGCAAAGACCCCTTGGTGCAGTACTACTTACCCTATTGCCCCACCGCCTTCGACACTTCTATCCACAAATCCATCCGCATTGGCAATTGTGGGACTGGAGCCGAAGCCGAAGCTTTATACTACACCATGAATGTAAACCCCCAAAATGCTTTGCTGACCCTCTATTATGCCATCGTGGTGCAGGCCCCAGGCCATGGCTTACGCTACGATCCCTCCTTTGTTGTCCGCGTTTGCCATGAAAATACCAACCACGAGTGGCAGCAAATCAGCGACACCCTATTCTATGCCGTCAACAGCCATGGCGTTTATAATGGAGTGGACGACTGGCACCAATACATTGGTATCAGTAGCTACGTTTTCTACCGCGACTGGCACAAGATTAACATCAACCTGAACAATTACCTTTATGAAAGAGTCCGCATCGAAATCTACATGAGTGACTGCGCCGTCGGTGGCCATTACGGCTATTGTTACATTGCAGGCGACTGCCACCCCATGGAAAGCCTCTCATCTGGCTGCATTGCCGGCTCCACACAGGAAGTCACCACCCTCACCTCTCCTGCCGGCTTGAACAACTACGTATGGTACAAAAGCAATATTGATGGAAACAACATTAACACCCCAGTCGTCCATGACTCTGTTGGTTTCACCCAACTCACTCCCGACTCCAGCACTGACAACTCCTACACCTGCACCCTCAACGACTTTATGGTTACCGAAGGCGATAATGCCGGGCAATATACAAACAACATGGTGTTTCGCTGCGACATCACCTCCGCCATGGATCCCGACAAACCCTATGTCTCGAAACTCTACTCCCGCGTCATCAACAATAAGCCTATAATGGCCATCGACACCACTAAGACCTGTCAAGGAGGCCTCACCCTCTCCAATCTCAGCTACATCCCCAACAACACCGATGCCGTCGACACCGCTGCCACCCAGTGGTGGTTCTTCAACAATGGCCATACCGACTCTACCATAGGTGCCAACACTTCATACCAATTCGACACCTCGGGCAACTACGACATCAAGGTGCGTTCCTTCTACCGCGACGACCACAGCTGCTACTCCGACAGCACCTACACCGTGAACATCCATTACGACACGGGCACTTTCACAAGCGTCACCGTGAATACCCCCAACCCCTACACATGGCACGACCAGACCTACACCGTCCCCGGCACCTACACCTACGACTATATCGACAGCATCGGTTGTCCCAGCACCGACACTCTGCACCTCACCCTGCTGGAGAACTGTATCATCAACACTACCAATTTGCCTTATTTCGACAACTTCGATGCCTATACCTCTTCCACCACTGCAAACACAGGCGTTGAGCCTCCCTGCTGGAAACTGGCATATCAGGACGTACCAATGACCGACGAATTCAAACCCATGGTCTATTACAACACCGAGACCGCACACAGCAACAACTACAGCCTCATTCTCAACAAACGCTGCATCTATGCCATGCCCTATATCGACACCAATATCTGCGACCTGACTCTGAGTTTCTACCTCATGCAACCACAAAATACGCACCAACTACAGGTAGGTGTGATGAGCGACCTTAACGACCCAAACTCCTTTGCACCCGTCGCATCCATCAATAACAGCAGCACCGATTTCGAATATGTCGAGGTTGACTTCTCCTCCTATACCGGCAACGGACACTATATCGCCTTCCGCAACACCCTTGCCCCCGACAATTCGGGCGACTTTAGCTGCAACCATATCGACGACCTCACGATTGAAAAAAGCCCATCCCAAAACAGCATAGAGACCAGCAAACCTGACAAACATCACAGTCTGACCCTTCATCCCAACCCCACTACAGGCAAGCTGACCATAAGAACTGACGAGAAGGTAATCCGCGTGAATGTCTTTGATTATACAGGCCGCTGCATAGCCACCTATGAGAAACCGTCAGCCCTCGACCTCAGCCGTCTTGCTGCAGGCCTCTACACCCTCCGCATCACACTGCCCGACCGCATTGAAGTCCGTCGTGTGATAAAGCAGTAAATGTATCTTGCACGAATTTCTCAGCAACAGTTTCCTTTACGATTCGTTTCTTTTACACTGGATATAAATGTATGGTTGTTCTTCAGTTTTACCGAAGAACAACCATACATCAAGCGTATAAAAAAACGTAATTGTATCGGCAGAAGAATTATTCCACTATCACTTCGTCGCAGAACACCCAACTGTCGCTGCCTTTGGCAAGATGCCATTCGGGCAGGGGACCGGGGTTCTTGGCCACAACGCGCATGTGGCGTGTGTTGAATTTCAGATTGCGGAGGGTAACGGTGCGGACAGTACTGCCACGCTCGCGGAAGTCAGGATTGCATTGTTCGGTATGCGCCAGTTTCCATGTGTTGCCGTCTGACGAGGTGTAGACCTCAATTGTCTTGGGGGTGAGAATCCAGTCGTTGGCATTATGGAAGAAGCGCATGGTGACAGTCTTGACCGCAGTGTTGGCACCCAAGTCAAGATTGATGTCTATGTCTTTGCCCCAGTAACCTTGCCAGTGGCCATCGGTATAGGTGTCGTCACTGCCCAGCACCCCATCGGTCAAAGCGTTGTCGCCACCTCCGCTATATTTGGCATTATAGTCGCTGTAACGGCTGTTGAGTTTGCTTATCTTGCCTATGGCCTTATGGAACAAGAGGTATTGGTCGCTGTATACAGGTTCATCCCACTTGCTATAGGTAACGGCACGCACGATGCAACTGCGTCCAATGGAGAAGGGACGTTTGTAGAGGTTGGAACCTTGCGAGGGCTTGCGGCCATCGACGGTAAAGTATATGGGGCGGTCCTTGAAAATGGAGCGCAACGAGACAAACATCTTGCCTTCGCGATACTCGTTGGTGATAAAAACCTTCTGGCGCAGTTCCTGCACCTCACGGCCGAGGCGGTCGAAACGTTCGCACACGATATCACGACTGTAGTCGGTGTTTTCCTCGTCCCAGAGGCGAAGATACTCCAACTTGAGGCTATGCAGGTGACGGAAATAGCGGTTACTGGCAACCTGGATGTCGTATTTTACGGTGGACACAGAGTCGGGCTGATTGAGAAGCCTGTAGAGCTGTACTCTCAGTCGGCTCTTTTCGGCCACGCAAAGAATACGGTGGCAATTATAGGCATAGTGTGGCAGACGGTTGCTGTCCACTATGGCGAGAACCCGGTTCACAATAGCCTCAACGCTGTCACACCGTTTCAGCATGGCATCGGACACATCAATGGGGTTGAACTCCATAAGGGGTTGCATTAGAGCTAAGGCAGTGTGCCAATCGCCTACCCACTGGTTGCCGTTCAAGGCACCGGCAGCATCAAGCATACGGGTGACCGATGGGTTGCCTTCAGCTTCGGGGTCAAGCTTACGGTATTCGATTTCGAACAGGCGGTCGTAGTTCTCGTTGAACATGCGTTCACGCTCGGCCAACTCACGCTTTGCCTCTTTGAGGTTGGTGGACTTGAGCGGACGCCAAGCCATCTCAGCTGCCCATGCCATGGCATGCCAACCGTCGGCAAAAAGACCTTCGCCACTGTCATCCCATGAGGTGTTCATGAGTCCCCGCGCACCGGCCAGATAGCCATCGCGAGCCAGAAAGGCGATATTCTCTATGTAGTTGCGCACCGAAGGGGCTCCACTGGCGTGGCTGACACTGGGTGCCACCCAGAAAGCGTTGCCTTGTTCGCGGTGCAATTGGGCAAACGGGGCTATCATGTCGGCATAGCTGTCGCGCGCACCATAGCTCCAGACAATATATTCCATATCCTTGGGCAGTTGACGAAGCATGGCAGGATTCTTGGCCACGATGTCGCCCCACATAAGCACCTCCATCTTGCGGCCATCATCGTGAGCCTCGCGGTAGGCCTGCTGGACAAGGTTGTAGACACGATTGATATGTTGCACATAAACCTCGTCGGCTCCTATCTGCTCCACATACTGGCGGGCACGACCGCTACCGAGACCTTCGGTCTCATCGCAGTTGATGTTGAAGAAACGGCTGCTATGATATGCCTGCACAGCGTTCTCTATCTGATTGCGGAGGAAAGTGTAGGTCTCCTCCTTGGCAGGATTGACATTTGTAGGGCCATCCATAATACTTTGATAGTAAGGGATGCGGAGAGTCTTCTCGAAATGGGCGAAACACTGGAGGTTGGCCATCATGAAGGGGTCGTCGGAATATTCGAAGCTGTTCAGACCACTGTTGCCCGAGATGTCGGGATACTGCTCGTTGTAAAGGGTGTGTTCGGTATAGTAGTTGCCGAAATTGAGTTTGTACCGTTCGGAGAAGGAACGTGTCTGACGGCGGAACTGACGATTGGGGATAGGACCGCGGCTGATGTCATCAAGCCATCCACGAAACTGATATGCAGGCCAGTCGGTGATGGTCATGCAGGGAATGCCGGCAGGATAGAGTTTCTTCAGCTGGTCGAGGGTTTTAAGAGCATAGCCCCAGCCCTCGTTGGCCACGCAGGTGATAACAACACCCTCGGGCGTAATCTCAAGGCGGTAGGCTTGCTGCTGGTTCTGCGCACCCTCAATACGCTCAACGAAGTTACGGCTTGGTGATATGCGGGTGGCAGTCAATGTGCCATGACCCATTTCCACACGCTGGGGCGAGGGTATGACACCGATGTTGACGTAATTCTTCTGCGCCGCAAGGGGAAGAAAGGCGGCAAGGAGGGCAATCAATACTATTTTCTTCATGTTAAAATGCGGATTAGTTGCTATGACGATGAGCGGAACGGGGCTGCACACCTCGAAACCGAAATGCAAAAGTACAAAAAAATATTGTAACAACACTTTTTCGATACAAAAAAACATCGCATTTCCGCACGGAAAGACACCGCGGGCAATACCCACAATAAAAGAGGGAAGCCCGCGTTATAAATAAAACACGATATAACAAAGACGCATGATACGCATACTTTTTGTCTGCCACGGAAACATCTGCCGCAGTGTGACGGCTGAATTTGTGTTCCGCCACATGGCCGAGAAGGCGGGCGTGGGACACCTGTTCGAGATTGACTCGGCCGCCACAAGTCGCGAGGAGATTGGTAACCCTATCTACCCCATGGCTCTGCGCACTCTCGAGGCACACGGAATCCATGGCGCCAGCCATGCCGCACGACAGGTGACACGACAAGACTACGACTACTATGACTACTTAGTGCTGATGGACAGCGAAAACCTATATGGCATTCGCCGCATTATCCCCAATGACCCCGAGGGGAAGATCAGCCTGTTGTTAGACCATACCCCACCTTCGGACAAAGCCCATCACGGACGCGACGTAGCCGACCCTTGGTATACGCGCAACTTCGATGCAGCTTGGGAAGACATCACCGTGGGCTGCCGTGCCTTATTGCAGAAATTGAAAAATGAATGTGTTGACTTGTGAATTCGTTAACTCGTCAGTCCGATTAACACATTATTCCATCACCATGGTTTACGAACTGGATCCACATTACCCTGGCTTCCCCGATCCCGAAGAGTCGGAGCCTGACGGTCTGATTGCCATCGGGGGCGACCTGTCACCCGAGAGGCTTATCAATGCTTACTGCTGCGGTATATTCCCCTGGTATAATGAGGGGGAACCGATACTATGGTGGTCGTTAGACCCCCGCATGGTGCTGAAGCCCGACGAATTCCGATACAGCAAGAGTCTGCGGCGGATTGTGCAGTCGGGCAAGTTCGAAGTACGCATCGACACCTGCTTTGAGCAAACCATGCGGAACTGCGGCAATGTAGACCGCACGGCACAAGGGCAAAGTGGCACATGGATTACGGAGGCAATGGTTAAGGCCTACGTGCTCCTGCATAGGCTGGGCCTCGCCCACTCGTTCGAGACATTTTATGAGGAACAGCTGGTCGGCGGCCTGTATGGGGTGAGTCTTGGACCTTTCTTCTTCGGTGAGTCGATGTTCCACACCATGACTGATGCCTCGAAAGTGGCTTTTGTACGGTTGGTGGAGTTTTGCAAAGCACATCAGTTTCGCCTTATCGATGCCCAGCAGGAGACAAAGCATCTGGCCACCCTCGGCGCAAGACCCATTCCCCGAAGCGAATACCTCATAGAGTTGAACACCATCCGTGGCGACAACACCCTGCAAGGTAACTGGGGGAAAGTTTGCTCCTAACAAAAAGGTTGATGACCTGAGTTAAGTCACCAACCTTTTAGCCATTTCAATCTATCCTGTTACCATCTTCCGTAATGGATGCGGGAGGGATCCCACTTGTCTTTGGGCTGTTCTTCGCCAGCGGGGTAGCCGATGGGAACCACGCTGTAAGGTACCACGGTGGCAGGAAGGCCAAGGGCTTGCTTTACAGGTTCCATGCGGTCTGCATAGGGATAACAAGCCGTCCAGCATGCACCCAAGCCGTAAGCCTCGACAGCGAGGAGCAGATTTTCGGTCACAGCACCCATATCGTCGCGCCAAATGCCATTGGGCTGCTGCACAGCGGGGGCATCGGGATTGTCGCGCGGAGGACGCACGACGGTGGTATCGGCACAGAGCACTACGACAACAGCCGACTGCTTATACATTGACATATTGAAATTGTCGCCGAAAATCTCGTCGTATCGGCTTGTGTCGTTCAAGACCACAAAGCTCCACGGCTGTATGTTTCTGCCCGAAGGAGCAGCCATGGCGGCACGCAACAGGTTTTCCATTACCGCGGCGGGAATGGTATCGCCCGTGTATGAGCGCACACTTTTACGATTCAGGATGTTTGTCATCACCACCTCGGCAGGATCGACCGCGGTGGGCTGGGGTTCGGTCTGGCAGGCTGCTGCCAACAGCGCAACAGCGGCCAATGAAAGGATTGTTTTCTTCATAATGCGGATATTAAACGGTTACTATTACTAACGCAAGCAATGCAAATAACGATGGATGGTCTCCTCTATACCCAGATAAAGGGCATCGCTGATGATGGCATGACCGATGGAAACTTCGTCGAGCCACGGAATCTGCTGGTGGAAATACTGAAGGTTTTCCAATGAAAGGTCGTGTCCGGCATTGAGACCCAACCCACATTCCCGCGCCACGGTCGCAGCCACGACATAAGGAGCAATGGCCTTGGCAGGGTCGTCGCGATACTGACGGGCGTAGGCCTCGGTGTAGAGTTCCACACGGTCGGTACCCGTCTGTGCCGCCATCTCTATCATTTGTGGCTCGGGGTCAATGAAGATGCTCACACGAATGCCGCAGGCTTTGAATTCGGCGACGATTTCGCGAAGAAAGGTCTGGTTTTTGACGGTGTCCCACCCTGCATTGCTGGTCAGCACGTTCTCGGCATCGGGTACGAGCGTCACCTGTGCGGGCTTAATCTCTTTGACAAGCTCCACAAAGCGGGGGATGGGATTACCTTCAATATTAAACTCGGTAGAGATCAAAGGCTTCAAGTCGTACACATCCTTGTAGCGGATGTGTCGCTCATCGGGACGGGGATGGACGGTAATGCCTTCGGAACCATACCGTTCACAGTCCAAGGCAAATTTCACCACATCAGGCACATTGCCCCCACGGGCATTGCGCAACGTGGCCACCTTGTTGATGTTTACACTTAACTTAGTCATTTCTTTGTTTTGATTTTATAATATGTTTATTAACAGTCAGCACTTGCCGCTGCCATAGTCGCGCTTAGGATTGCGCGGAAACCAGCCTTTTTTTACCCGCTCGCGCTGCTTGAACAGCTCAATGATAGACCACAATCCTGAGAAACCCGCCACTCCGAGCACAGCAGCCGTTATCATCCCCCCAACAAGCAACGACCCCACAATGCAACCCAAGCCAAACAGCAAAAACAGCCACCAACAGCGCACACCCCAGTAGTATTCCGCCTTGATGACAATAGGATGGAACACCCCGATGCACAGAAACGTCGCTGCTCCGATAATAAGACCTGTGAAATCCATGGGGGTTATCTCAATTTAAACTCCCTGCGGATGCGGTCTACATAGTCCAGTTTCTCCCAGGCAAAGAAATCAACTGACTTGGTGTATTCCTTGCCTTGGGCATCGTACAAAGTTACCTCGGCAGTGTAGGGGTCGCGCCCAATATGGCCATAGGCGGCAGTGGGAGCATAGATAGGATTCTTCAGTCCGAAGCGTTCAATAATGGCGTACGGACGCATGTCGAACAAACGGCCTATGTACTGCGCAATCTCACCGTCGGTCATATCCACATGCGCCGTGCCATAGGTGTTGACATACAATCCCACAGGTTCTGCCACGCCGATGGCGTAAGCCACCTGCACCAGCACCTCGTCGCACACCCTTGCCGCCACCATATTCTTGGCGATGTGGCGGGTGGCATAAGCCGCCGAACGGTCGACCTTGGAGGGGTCTTTGCCACTGAAAGCACCGCCGCCATGGGCTCCACGTCCCCCGTAAGTGTCGACGATAATCTTGCGTCCCGTTAGACCCGTGTCGCCATGAGGACCTCCAATCACAAACTTCCCCGTGGGGTTAACAAACAGTTTGTAGTCCTCCCCGGCAAAAAGGGCGCGGTTCTCCTCGCTCAGACGAGCCAAGACGCGAGGAATGAGCACATCCTTGACATCCTTGCGTATAGTGGCAAGCATGGCATCCTCCTCGCCGAATTCGTCATGTTGCGTGGATATGACTATGGCCTCGATGCGTTGGGGCTTGCCTTCGTCGCTGTATTCGACAGTTATCTGGCTTTTGGCATCGGGTCGGAGATAAAGCATCTGCTTCCCTTCCTTGCGGATGCGGGTAAGCTCTTGCAGGAAGATATGTGCCAACGTGATAGGCAGTGGCATCAACTCAGGCGTCTCGTTGCAGGCATAGCCGAACATCATACCTTGGTCTCCGGCACCTTGCTCCTCAGCCTTGGCACGGTTCACTCCTTGATTAATGTCGCCACTCTGTCCGTGGATGGTGGAAAGCACCCCGCACGAGTTGGCCTCGAACATATACTCGCCCTTGGTGTAACCAATGCGGCGGATAACATCGCGCACTGTGTCCTGTATCTCGACGTAACCGTCGCAGGTCACCTCACCACTGACCACCACAAGACCTGTGGTCACCAATGTCTCGCAGGCCACATGGCTGTCGGGGTCGCGACGTAGGAACTCGTCCAACAGCGAGTCCGAAATTTGGTCGGCCACCTTGTCGGGATGGCCCTCGCTTACTGATTCAGATGTGAAAAAATAGCTCATAGTTTTCTGCCCGGTGTCCGGGCACACATTAAAAAGTTTAAATAAATAATTTTGCCCACATGGGCACACTTACAAAGGGAACGAAAAGACGTGATTGTTAGTTATGAAAATCATGTGTTTAGCATTATTTTTCAGTGGTTGCAATCATTACAAATCTATCCACTTTGCGGGTGCAAAGATACAACTATTTTTCCACACTGCAAGAAAAAGTTTCGCACCTTATCGCTAAAGTGCCTTAGCCTTCTCCGTAATGACATTATTCCCTGCTGGTTACAGTATATATTAACCTCAAACCGGTCGTTGGGAGAATAGCAGTCCTTTTTTAATCGAAAAAACATGTTATCCCGTCCCTCCCTAATGACCGCCATTAGAAAAAAACAGCCATTTGGCTGGTATTGCATTATTTACAAAATATTAAAATTAGGGATGGATTTCTAACGACCTATTTGGGTTTATCGAAGCCCCCTTTAGCTACTCCGGCTCTTCGTAGCCAGAGCACGACAAAAACAGTGCCACCATTTCCATCATTCCTTTTCAATGCACGCCTTTTCCAGCAAATCCTCCCCAGCCGGTGCCCAGATTCCTTTCGCACTGCCCTTGGCTCACTCGACCATCCACCCTTCTACCTTAGTTCTCCTTCTGAAATGGGAAAACGATGGGAGAACGATGGGAGAACTGAGGACTAAGGAGCGAAAGAAGAGCGGCCGAATCTATATTGGTCATCGGGACGGGAATCAGAGGTGTAATGGACAAAATTAATGGTTTTTTAGCGGACATGCTCTCTAATGGACAAAATTAATGGTCGAATTTCATTCGAAATTTTGCCATATGGAAAATAGTTCTTAATTTTGCACCGTCGATGAAGC
>JAEEGF010506110.1_pt1 | contig 21207 bp, 13 predicted proteins | sample 9134171 | NCBI WGS metagenome assembly JAEEGF01 (sample SAMN16246542, study PRJNA631951) | gut metagenome | biome: gut microbiome; feature: rumen; material: AP-attached | host: Bos | place: Iran: Karaj | collected 2018-10 | reverse complement strand
GCGGGGATGCCGGTGACGCCGGTTACGGGGGCGCCCAGGCCGAAGATGGCGCCTAAGAACGCGCCAACCGCGCCGCCGACCATGCCGCACAGGAAGGGCTTCATGAACCGGAAGTTGATACCGAAGATGGCGGGCTCAGTGATGCCCAAGGAAGCGGACAGGGAGGAAGGCAGGGCCACGGACTTGGTCCGCTGGTTCTTGACCTTCAGGGCCACCGCCAAGCAGGCGCCGAACTGGGCGAAGTTGGCAGCGGAGGCGATGGGCATCCAGGTGTTGAGGCCCGTCTGCGCGATCATGCCGGCCTCGATGACGTTGTACATGTGATGCAGGCCCATGACCACGGTCCAGGGATAGATGGCGCCCATGACGGCGGCACCCAGCTTGGAGCTGGCGAGCCACTTGGCGCCGGTGAGCACGTAGTTCTCCAGCACGGAGAAGATGGGCCCGATGATGGTGAAGGTGACGAAGGCGGTGACCAGCACCGTGCACAGCGGCGTCACGAACAGGTCGATCATCTCCGGCACGTGCTTATGGAGCCATTTTTCCACGGTGGACATGAGCAGCACCGCCAATATGACCGGGATCACGTGGCCCTGATAGCCCACCTGCTGGACCTTGAAGAAGAACAGCTGCCAGGTGGGTATCTCGCCGGCCGCGTAGTTGCCCACGGTCCAGGCATTGATCAAAGCGGGATGGACCATCATAAGGCCGATGACCGCGCCCAGGAACACGTTGCCGCCGAAGACCCGGGCGGCGGAGATAGCCACCAGCACGGGCAGCAGGGCGAAGGCTGTGTTGGCCACCAGATCCAGGAAGGAATACCAGTCGGTGCCGGCAAAGGCGGGGAAGAACTTGGGGATGGCTTCCACCAAGCCCATCATGAGACCGGAGGCCACGATGGCGGGCAGGATGGGCACGAACACGTCGCCGGGGGTCTTGAGGATCTTTTTCCACAGGGGCATTTTGGAGGCGGCGGCCTTCTTCACGTCGTCCTTGCTAGCGGCGGAAGCGCCGGTGACGGAGAGGAACTCGTCGTAGACCTTGTTCACCGTGCCGGTGCCGATGATGAGCTGGAGCTGTCCGTTGGATTCGAACATGCCCTTCACCCCGTCCACTTCCTCCAGGGCTTTCTTGTTGACCTTGCTGTTATCCGCGATCACCAGCCGAAGGCGGGTGGCGCAGTGGGCCGCGCTGATGACGTTGGCACCGCCGCCGATGTTGGCCGCGATCTGTTCAGCACATTTTCTGTAGTCCAGTGCCATGATGGGTCTCCCTTCTTTTTTGTTATTTGGGGGATCTTGCGGCAATCTGTGCCGCAATTCCAGTATACCGTAGGAAAATGGGAAAGTAAACAAAAATATATCAGTTTTTCATGTTATATCACATCAATCCCAGCTCATGGAAGGCCGCGGCCAGGCCGTCCTTGTCTACGGCGGGACACACCCGGTCGCTTTTGGCTTTGAGCAAGGGGCTGCCGTTGTCCATACACACGGAGGTGCCCACGGCTTCGATCATCTCGAGGTCGTTCATGCTGTCCCCGAAGCCGATGGTGTCCTTCATGTCCGCGCCGAAATGATCCGCGATGATCTTCACGCCCCGACCCTTGTCGAACTTGCGGTTGATGAGCTCCCCGTTGAGGCAGCGATGGGCCGCCACATCCTGTACCACGAAGTTGAAGTCCTGCTCCAAAGCCTGTCGCGCCGGCTCCAACTGCTTGGCTTCCAGGCACATGAACACGATCTTATAGATGGGGCTGCCGTCGTACTCCCTCATGGGCCGGATGTTCAACGACTCCGCCAGGGCCTTGCGCCAGCGGACCAACTCGCTGTTGCCGTCCCCGGCGCTGGCTAAAAAGTCGCCCAGGTCCTCGTCGCCCCAGGTCTTGTCCCGGCTCTCGATGGTGCGGAAGACCCCGTTTTCCTTTAGGAGCCGAAGGCCCGTTTGAAGCTGCTCGTCGCTCATGGGGCAATCGAAGAGGACCTCCTCCCCAGCGAACACATAGCCTCCCGCCGCGGCCACGGCTCCGTCGAAGCCGTAGGCAAGGACCGGCGCCATCATGCCGGGATTCCTGCCCGTACAAAGGAAGACAAGATGACCGTTTTCCCGGGCCTTTTTGATGGCCTCCAGGGCGCTTTGCGGCGGCGTGTTGCTGCCTGCGGGGGTTAACGTACCGTCAATGTCCAAAAAGATCAGCTTGCGATTCATACGCGTTCCCTCCTATTTGTATTCGTGCAGCAGCCAGACGAAACTGCCGGCGGGCAGCACCAACGCTCCCGCATCCCGGGGCAGGCCGGTCATGATGTCCCGGTAGTCCTCCATCTCCTTGAGCCAGGCGATCTGTTTCTCCCGGGAGAAGTTGAATACCGCCAGGAGCTTCTGGCCCCGATAGTATCGGCCTATGCCCAGCACGGCGTCGTTGCCCGTCTCCAGGAGCCAGGTATCCGCCTCGTCGTCGAAGACCGGATACTGGGCCCGTAAACTTTCCATCTGTCGGATAGCCGCAAAGAGCCGACCGGCCACAGTCTTCTGGTCCGTTCGCTGTTCCGCCAAAGACCAATCCATGTCGCCCCGATGGAGATACCGGCTGTCCTCCTGCTTCAGGGGATCCCGATGATAGTCATAGTCGTTCTCCCGGCCCACCTCGTCGCCGCTGTAGAGAACGGGCACGCCGCTCAGGGTGAACATGAAGGCGTGAAGCATCTCGTCCAGACGAACGGATTTGTCCAGGGCGGCTTCATCCTTCAGCTTCCGGGCCGTCTCGATGCCGCAAAGACTGGCGGTGGTGCCGCAAAGCCGGGCGTCCATGAGCCGCGGGTCGTTGTTATACAGCTCGCCCCGGGCGAGGCTGCCGGCAAAGAAGCCCGTAAGATAGTCGTTCAAAAATCGCTTGTGGGGGATCTCCTCCTGCCCGAACTGACGGAGGAAGCCGTAATCAAGGCCCCAGCCGATATCGTCATGACAGCGAAGATAGTTGAGGAAGGTGTACTCCTTGGGCAGCGCGAACACCTCCTGCATCTGATGCCGCAGGAGCCGCGCGTCCCCCGTGGCCACGGTGTGCCAGATGGTGGCCATGGTGGTCACGTTATAGAGCATGTGGCACTCGGGCCGATCCACGGTGCCGAAGTAGGGCACCACCTTGCTGGGCTCCATGACCACTTCTCCCAGGAGCAGGGTGCCGGGGCAAACGATCTCGCATACCATCCGCATCATGCGGACCAGAGTATGGACCTGAGGCAGGTTCCGACAGTTGGTGCCAAGAGCCTTCCAAATGTAGGGCACGGCGTCCAGCCGCACCACGTCCACCCCGTGGTTGCACAGGTTCAGCATGTTGTCCGTCATGTCTCGGAATACGGAAGGATTGGCGTAGTTGAGATCCCACTGATAGGGATAGAAGGTGGTCATGACCACCTTGTGGGCCTCCTCGCACCAGGTGAAGTTGCCGGGGGCCGTGGTAGGGAACACCTGGGGCACGGTCTGTTCATAGGCGTTAGGGATGTCCCATCCGTCGTAGAAGAAATACCTGTCCTGATACTCCCTCTCCCCCGCTCGGGCCCGTCTGGCCCACTCATGGTCCTCGCTTGTGTGGTTCATGACGAAGTCCAGACACACCGCGATGCCCCGCTCGTGGCAATCTGCGGCCAGGGCGGCCAGGTCCTCCATGGTGCCCAGCTCCTGCTGGACCTTGCGAAAATCGCTGACGGCGTACCCGCCGTCGCTGCGGCCCTTAGGGCTTTCCAAAAGGGGCATCAGGTGCAGATAATTGACGCCGCAGTCCTCAATGTAATCAAGCTTCTCCCGAACGCCCTGCAGCGTCCCGGCGAAGGCATTCACATACATGAGCATGCCCACAAGATCGTGGCCCCTGTACCAGCCCGGATGGGCTTCCCTGGCTCGATCCATGAGCTTCAAGCTTTCCGGACGGGCTGTATAAGCGTCGTACAGCATATCCGTGAATCGCTCGAAGGCGGCCATGTCGTTGTGGTACAGCTCCCGATAGAGCCTGGTGAGCTCCGCTTCATGGCGGCAGTAACGGTCATAGAACTCCAGCTTCCATTTCATTCTGTTCATGGGGGATCGTCCTCCGTGTTGTATTGTAATGGGGGAAAAAGAAAGGTTGACCTTTTATAGTATTATACCTATTTTTCAGAAAAAAGCAATCCATCCCCGCCTAAGCGTTCGGACGGGTGCAAAAGTCGTTGGGCGTCATGCCAGCGTACTTTTTGAATACGCGGATGAAGTGACCATGGGAGGAGAAGCCCAGATATGCCCCGATAGCGGCGGCGGGCTTTTCGGAATAGAGCAGGAGGCGTTTGGCTTCCTCCGTCTTTTCGCGAAGGATATACTCCGTCAGCGTCTGGCCCGTTTGCCGTTTGAATTGTGCCGACAGATACGGCCGACTGAGATAAAACTCCTCCGCCATTTTCTCCGTGCTGATGGGTTCAGACAGGTGATGACGCACATAATTGGCCACATCGATCGCAAGCTTGGTCGGGTGGCGACCCAGGTGGAGCTTCTCCACCTGCTCGGTGTATTCCAATATCATGCTGTATTGAAGATTCATGATCTTGCCGGGATCGGTCAGCAGCTCCACCCGCTGGATGTATCCGTCTGACAAGGAAAAGGCGTCGTCCTCCCGCATACCGCCCCGGATAGCGGCCCGAGAAGCCAGCGTGGCAGACACGATAAAGGTGTTTCTCAGTTGCCTGAGCTGAGTCGAAGCGATGGCGCCGCCGCGGACGGCGGGGGCCGAGGCCATCCAGCCCTTCAGTGCGGCGGTGTCCCCCCGGCGTACCAGGTCCATGAGCATCTCTTCCAGAGCCAGGGTGTTGTGCCCTTCCGTGATGCGGGGCCCTTCCTCATACACCTTTTGGGTCCGCCGCCGCTCCAGGCTGATCTTGATGGTCCGCTGAAAATCGCTGGCGATAGCCACGTCGGAGATGGTCAGTGTCTCGCCGCCGTTGAGAAAATGATTCATGGTACAGAGCATCTGCAGCAGGGTCTCCACCGGCATCCGCTGGATATTGTTCATGGCGGACAAAAAGGCGGGCACCTCCTCCTTGGGCACGTCCAGCCGAAAAGCCAACTCCCTCAGATCCTGCTCTTCGGCCACGATCTGGGAGGTGGGTCCGGCCACGATGGTGCCCGCCGGGGCGTTGAGGACGCCATAGTAGTGGAACAGGGGCGTGGCAAAGTAACCCACGTGAGCCTTGATGGCCCGGATCTCCTTCTCATAGAGCAGCATGGGGTCCCGGGAAAGTTTCAAAGGACTTTTGAACAGGACCAGCTTTTCCCCCTCGAAAAGCCGCACCGGGACTCCGGACAGGCTGGCCACAGCGCCCACCACGTACTTCATATCTACATTGCCCATATTCTTGCCTCCAATCCATTACAATTATATGAAAATAGATACAAAAATGCAATACAACCGGCCACGGATCCGCTACAATAAATATCATAAACAAAGGGAAAGGGGCATCCTGTGGATATCGAGCGCATCCTGAACGAAATGACCGTGGAGGAGAAGGCGGCCCTGGTATCGGGCACCGACTTCATGTACACCAATCCCATCCCCCGGCTGGGCGTGCCGAGCCTCTGCATGTCCGATGGCCCTCATGGCCTGCGCAAGCAGAAGGGCTCCGGGGACAACGGCGTCTCCGAAAGCGAGCCCGCCACAGCCTTTCCCACGGCGGCTGCCGTTGCTTGCAGCTGGAACCCTCAGAACGCCTACGACCTGGGCGTGGCCATTGCCGACGAGTGCCGTCACTACGGGGTCCATACCCTGCTGGGCCCGGGGGTGAATATCAAGCGGAACCCCCTCTGCGGCCGGAACTTCGAATACTATTCCGAGGACCCCCTGCTGGCGGGCGTCATGGGCGCCGCGGAGGTGAACGGCGTTCAGAGCCGAGGCGTAGGCGTGTCCGTGAAGCACTTTGCTTTGAACAACTCCGAAAATTACCGGTTCATGGGCAACTCCGTGGCCGGGGAAAACACCATCCGCCACCTCTATCTCAAGCCATTTGAATACATCGTAAAACACGCCCGGCCCGCCACTCTCATGTGCGCCTACAACCGGATCAACGGGGTGTTCTGCTCGGAAAACAAGTGGCTTTTGACCGACGTTTTGCGCAGCGAGTGGGGATTTGAAGGCGTGGTCATGAGCGACTGGGGCGCGGTGAAGGACCGGGTGGCGGGCCTGAAGGCGGGCATGGATCTGGAAATGCCCGGGGACACCGCCATCTGTCGCCGCTGGATATTGGACGCCCTGGCGGACGGGTCATTGCCCATGGATGATTTGGACAAGGCCTGCAGGAACATCCTCCGCTGGGTGTACGAATATGTCCGGCCCGCCGACGAGGGGCCCGTGGACTGGGAGGGCCACCACGAGCTGGCCGCCCGGATCGCCGAAGATTCGGCGGTGCTGCTGAAAAACGATGGCGTCCTGCCTTTCACCGGCCAAGAGAAACTGCATATCGCAGGCAAGCTCTTTGAAAACATGCGCTACCAGGGGGCGGGCAGCTCCATGATCCACCCCACCCGCGTCACCAGCCCCAAGGATGCGTTCGATGCCCGGGGCGTCAAGTCGGTAACTTTGGACGAAAGCGACACAATCCTGGTCTTTGTGGGCCTCACGGATGAATACGAATCCGAAGGCGGCGACCGAACGGACATGAAGCTGCCTCAGGATCAGCTGAACCTCATCGATCGGCTCTGCGATACGGGCAAAAAGGTGCTCGTGGTCCTCCTCGGCGGCTCCCCCGTGGAACTGCCCTTCGCGGACCGGGTCAGCGCCATCCTCAACATGTACCTGCCCGGCCAAAACGGCGGCACGGCGGCTGTACGGCTCCTGTATGGCGAAGCGAACCCCTCCGGCAAGCTGGCCGAAACCTGGCCCCTTCGATATGAGGACGTACCCAGCCACGAAACCTTCGGCCAGGGGATCGACGAAGTCTACGCCGAAGGCACGCAAGTGGGTTACCGGTACTACGGCAAGCACAGCATCCCCGTCCGCTACCCCTTCGGCTACGGCCTGAGCTACACCACCTTCCGGCACGGTGAATGGGTCAAAGAAGGCGATTCTTTCACCCAGACCGTCACCAACACCGGCGACCGCTTCGGCGGCGAGGTCTCTATGCTGTTTTTAGATGGCGAACTTCGCGGTTTCGAGAAGGTGTATCTATCTCCCGGCGAAACGAGGACCGTCACCGTCACGCCGGAACCGGAAGACCAGCGGGTCTGGCCCGATACCTATGAGGTGCCCGCTCCCCTGGAGAGCTTCCCGGTGACCATGGAGTCCCGGTTCACGGACCTGAAGCAAAGCTTTATGGGCCGCATCCTCTTCAACGCCGTCCTCTCCGTGGCGGACAAACAGGAAAAGGAGGCCGAAAAGCTCCCCGACGGGCCCGAGAAGGACAACAAGCGGAAGGGTGCCTATTTCCTCAGGCGGATATTGGAGAGCAATTCACCCCGGTCCATGTCCATGACCGCCGGGAAGTCCATGCCGTATAATTTCGCCCAGGGCTTTGTGGAATTAACGAACGGGCATCTTTTTAAAGGCGCCCGCTGCTTTATGACCAATATCGACGTACCCAAGCTGCCGAAGGAGGAAAACTGATATGAAACTACCTGCAAGTCTGGTCAAGACACCTGAAGTCAACAAGAAGGAAAAGTGGCTGGGCTATCTGCTGGGCCCCGCCGGGGCGCTGCTGCTGAACGCGGTGCTGGCCACCTATCTCAACGTCTACTACACGGACGTGCTGAACCTGACCCCCCTCTGGGGCGGCGTGTTCCTCACGGTGTTCCCCATCGTGTCGAAGATCATCGACGCCGTCACCAATATCGTCATGGGCCAGATCATCGACCGGACCCGGACGAAGGAGGGCAAGGCAAGGCCCTGGCTGTTCCTCTCCGCCTTTTTGGTGCCGCTGACGGCGGTGCTCCTGTTCACCGTGCCGGAAAGCAGCGACACTGTGAAAGCCCTGTGGGTCATGATCTCCTACAACCTTTTCTACTCCTTCGCCTACACCATCTTCAACATGTCCCACGGCCTCATGGTGCCCCTCAGCACCCGCAACGGTACCGACCGGGGCGGCCTCTCCGTGTTCAATCAGATCACCACCATCATGATGAGCGGCATCCTGGTGGCCCTGGTGTTCCCCATGGTCGTCATGCCCATGATCGGTGTGGATAAATCGAAGTGGATCACCCTTATGTCCATTCTGGCCATCGTGGCTTTGCCCCTGACGCTCCTTGAGTACTTCTTCACCAAGGAACGGGTCACGGAGGAGGCCGCCGAGACGGAGAAGAAGAACGATATCCCCTTCGGCCAACAGTTCAAGCTCCTGTTCACGGACCGGTACATGGTCCTCATGTACATCTACTTCTTCATCTACACCGTGGGCACCACATTGAAGAACCTGGGCCTGGTGTACTACTGCAACTATGTGCTGGGCACTTACAATGACGGCATCACCCAAATGCTGGTGTCCGTCATCGGCGGCCTGCCCATGGGCATCGGCATCTTCGCCGTGTGGCCCCTTGCCAAGCGGTTCGGCAAACGGAACGTGACCATGGTGGGCTTCGTGCTCTACGCCCTGGGGTCCCTCCTCTGCTGGATCTTCTCCACCAACCTGGTCATGGTCCTCATCGGCCAGTTCATCAAGAACGTGGGCGGTCTCCCCTGCGCCTACGTGTTCATGGCCCTGTTCGCCGACTGTCTCGATCATCTGGAGTGGAAATCCGATCTCAGGATCGACGGGGCGGCCATGTCCATCTACAACATCATCGCCGTGGCTATGGTGGGCATCATGACCGGCGTATTCAACTGGATGCTGGCCAAAGCTGGCTACATCGCCCCTTTCACGGCTAGGAGCGTAGCCGAGGCCGGGCAGGTCCTGGCTCAAAACGGCTGGGCGGCCCAGGTGGCCCTGGACAGCCTGAAGCCTGCGGCGGACGGGGTCCTGACCGTGGCCCTCGCCCAGCCCCACAGCGTCAGCTGGGTCATCTCCTTCGCCTTTGTGGGTTTGGAGTTCTTCACCGGCGTGGCCCTGGTGGTGATCCTGTTCTTCCTGAACGTGGAGAAGGACCTGCCCCGGAAGCAGGCCGAGATCAAGGCCCGCCACGAGCAGCAGGAGGCATGACATGAACGCCATTCGATTGAAAACCGAGCATCTCTTCGACCCCCTGGGCATCGACGTGCAGCGGCCCCGGCTCATGTGGAACGCCGAGGGCGGCGTGAAGCAAAGGGCCTACGAGATCGTCACCGAGAAGTGGCAAAGCGGCAAGGTGGAGAGCGACGAAATGCACGCAATTTATCCCCTGCCCCTGGTCTCCCGGGAGCGGGTGACTTGGAAGGTCCGCCTGTGGGACGAGAACGACCAGCCTGGGGACTGGGCTGAGGGTTGCTTCGAAATGGGCCTTTTGGACAAGAGCGACTGGACCGCCCAGTGGATCACTGGCAACTATACGCCCAGCAAGAAGGAGCGGTACCCGGTGGACTGCTTCCGCAAAACCTTCACCCTGGACAGGCCCGTGGCCGCCGCTCGGCTCTACGCCACCGCCTGCGGCCTCTATGAGGCCCGGCTGGGGAGCCAGCGGGTGGGCTCCTTCGTCATGGCCCCCGGGTATACGGATTATACGAAGCGCATCCAGTACCAGACCTATGACGTGACGAGCCTGCTCCATGCGGGCGAGAACGAGCTCACCTGCCAGCTTGCCGACGGCTGGTTTAGGGGGAGCTGCGGGGCATGGGGCTTGAAGAATCAGTACGGCACCGAGACCAAGCTCCTGATGCAGCTTGAAATCACCTTCGCCGACGGCACGAAAACGGTTATCGGCACCGACGGCACCTGGGCCTGGTCCAACGACGGCTCCATCCGTCAGGCCGATAACAAAGACGGGGAGATCGTGGAAGCCTTCCGCACGCCCCTGTACACAGGCAAAGCAAGGGTCACAAAGCACAGTGTGACGCCCACCGCCTCCAACAACGTGCCGGTGACGGAGCACGAGACCTTCCATCCCGTCATCACCACCGCCCCCAACGGCAAAAGGCTCCTGGACTTCGGCCAGAACATCGCAGGCTATGTCCGCTTCGCTTTGAACGCCCGGCTGGGCCAGAAGATGGTCTGGCGCTTCGGCGAGATGCTGGACGAGGCGGGGAACCTGACCCAGCGGAACATCCAGCTCTCCCGCAAGGGCTACACCACCCCCCTGCAGCGGATCGACTACACCTGCGGGGAAGGATTGAACGAATACAGCACCACCTTCGCAATTTTCGGCTTTCAGTACGCCGAGGTGGAGGGGGACGTAACGCTGGACCCGGCGGCCATCGAGGCCGTGGCGGTGTATTCCGATCTCGAACGGACGGGGGACTTCTCCTGCTCTCATCAGCTTTTGAACCAACTCTTCGAGGCCACCCTCTGGTCCGCCAAGGGAAACCACCTGGACATCCCCACGGACTGCCCCACCCGGGAACGCCATGGCTGGACCGGCGACGCCCAGCTGTTCTTCACCACCGCCGCCTACCTCTTCGACTTCGCGCCCTTTGCGAGAAAGTATCTTCATGACGTCTTCGACTGGCAGCGGAAGAACGGCAGGCTCCCCCACATCGTCCCCGAGGGCGGTGCGGATTTCTACATGTGGACCATGAACGGCTCCGTGGGCTGGTCCGACGTGGGCGTGCTGATCCCCTGGCGGTACGCTGAGATCTTCCAGGACGATTCCATCCTGCGGGTGTTCTACGACGGCATGGCCAAATACGCCCGATTCATGGAGAGCCGCTGCGGCAAGAACATGCCCTTCTTCGCCGAGCACGTGAAGCTGAGCCCAGAAGCCAGGAGGTATTTCGTCAACCAGGGCCAGAGCTACGGCGAGTGGGCCGAGCCCGCGGACGTGGATGGGGGTTTCCATTGGCAGGACTTCGTGGCCCCTCACCCGGAGGTGTCCACGGCCTACACTTGCTACGTGCTGGGGCTCATGGCGAAGATCGCCCAAAAGCTGGGCCATGACGCGGACGCCAAAGAGTTCCAAACCTATTCTGACGGCTGCAAATCGGCCTACCGGGAGCTGGTGCAAACCGACGCCTACGCCTTGGACACGGACCGGCAGGCCCGGCTGGTGCGGCCCCTCTACTTCGATCTGTTAGATAAGGAGCAAAAGGAATACGCCCAAAAGCGACTCATCGAAGCTCTGGAGCACTACCGCTGGCGGCTGGGCACGGGCTTCCTCTCCACGCCCCTGATCCTCTATGTGCTGGCCGAGATCGACCCCAAAGCCGCTTACCGGCTGTTGGAGAATGAGGAGGTCCCGGGCTGGCTTTCCATGCCCAAAGCCGGGGCCACCACCATCTGGGAAGCCTGGGAGGGCCCCAACAGCAAGTCGGGCGGCATCGGCTCCCTGAACCACTATTCTAAAGGCGCCGTGGTGGAATGGCTGTTCTCCACCATGTGCGGCATCCGGGTCACCGGCGAAAACCGGTTCACCGTGAAGCCCCTGCCCGGCGGGAGCCTGACCTATGCCCAAGCCAGCTATACCAGCGTTTTCGGTAAAATTTCCAGCAAATGGGAGAAACGGGACGGAAAGACCACCTACACCGTGGAGGTGCCCTCCAACTGCGAAGCTCAGATCGTCCTGCCTTCGGGCCGCACCGAGACCGTGAGTGCGGGGCTCCATTGGTACACGGAGTGATAAGCCATGGCGAAATACTATCTGGCTATCGACATCGGGGCCTCCTCTGGCCGACACATCGTGGGCTGGCGAGAGGGCGGCCAGCTGAAAACGGAGGAAGTGTACCGCTTCCCCAACGGTGTCACCGATCAGGATGGGCATCTGACCTGGGATATCGACGTAATGCTCATGCATGTGAAAGCGGGCATCCAGGCAGCCCGGAAAAAGCACGAGATCGCCAGCCTGTCCGTCGACACCTGGGGCGTGGACTATGTGCTGCTCAAAGGCGACGAGACCGTGTACCCCGTCTACGCCTACCGGGACGGGCGGACGGAGGCGGCCATCCCGCAGGTGCATGAGAAGATTCCTTTCGCGGAGCTGTATCGGCGCACGGGCATCCAGTTTCAGCCCTTCAACACGGTCTACCAGCTCTATGCGGATAAACTGGCCGGGCGGCTCGTCGGCGTCACGGACTTTTTGATGATCCCCGAATACCTGATGTATCGCCTTTGCGGCGCCAAGAGCCATGAATACACCAATGCCACCACGGGGGGCATGGTCAGCGCCGAAACAGGTGAATACGATCCGGAGATCATCCGGGCCCTGGGATTGCCGAAACATCTGTTCCAAAAGTTCCAACAGCCAGGGGCGGTCATCGGCGAATATGAAGGGATCAACGTGGTCTTCTGCGCCACCCACGACACCGGCTCCGCCGTGGAGGGCATCCCCATGGAGGGAGACGGGGACGCCCCCTACATCTCCTCCGGCACCTGGTCCCTGTTGGGGGTCAAGACCCCCAAGCCCATCACCGACAAGGCCTCCCGAGCCGCCAACTGGTCCAACGAGGGGGGCGTGGGGTATAACCGGTATCAGAAGAACATCATGGGCATGTGGCTGGTGAATCGGCTCCAAGGGGAGCTATGCCCGGGCAAGCCCTGGGGGGAGATCGTGGCCGAGGCGGAGGAAAGCACCTATGCCGAGACCGTGGAAGCCAACGCTCCCATCTTCCTGGCTCCGGAAAGCATGAAAGCGGCCTTCGATTCGGCCCTAGCGGAGAAGCCCCGGACCGTGGGCGACTATTTTGGCTGCGCTTACCGGTCCCTGGCCCTGAGCTATAAAGAAGCCCTTGAAGAATTGGAGCGCAACACCGGCAAAAAATATGATAAGATATACATCGTAGGCGGCGGGGCCAAGAACGGCTTTTTGAACCGCCTCACGGAGGAAGCCACCGGCAAACAGGTCATCGCCCTGCCTATAGAGGCCACGGCGCTGGGTAATTTGAAAATTCAGATGGAGGTATTTGCATGAGCTATCAGGAAGCGAAAGAGAAGTACGCCGCCTACGGCGTGAACGTGGAAGGGGCCATAGCGCAGCTGAAGACCGTGCCCGTGAGCCTGCACTGCTGGCAGGGGGACGACGTGCGGGGCTTTGACACGGACCCGAATAAGCCCCTGACCGGCGGCATCCAGACCACCGGCAACTACCCGGGCCGGGCCCGGACCCCGGAGGAGCTGATGGCGGACCTGGACAAGGTCCTGAGCCTGATCCCCGGCACCCCCAAGATGAACCTCCACGCCAGCTACGCCATCTTCGAGGACGGCCAGTGGGCGGACCGGGACAAGCTGGAGCCCAAGCACTTTGCAAAATGGGTGACGTTCTGCAAGGAACGGGGCCTCGGCTGCGACTTCAACCCCACCTTCTTCTCCCATCCCAACTGCGACCCGTTGACCCTGTCCAGCCCCAACGAGGCCACCCGGAAGTTCTGGATCGACCACGGCAGGGCCTGCATCCGCATCTCCACCTACCTTGCCGAACAGCTGGGCCAGCCCTGTGTCATGAACATCTGGACCGGCGACGGCTTCAAGGACGTGCCCGGCGACCGGCTGGGGCCTCGGGTCCGCTATAAGGAGAGCATCGACGCCATCCTCTCCGAACCCTATGACTTCGACAAGGCGAAGCCCTGCATCGAATCCAAGGTCTTCGGTATCGGCGTGGAGGCCTACACCGTGGGCAGCGGCGAGTTCGCCCTCTCCTATGCGGCCATGAACAAGGATAAATGCATCCCCCTCATGGACAACGGCCACTACCACCCCACGGAGGTGGTCAGTGACAAGATCCCGGCCCTGCTGGCCTTCTTCCCGGAGATCGCCCTCCACGTGACCCGGCCCATCCGCTGGGACAGCGATCACGTGGTGCTCTTCGACGACGAAACGAAGGAGATCGCCCGGGAGATCGTGCGCTGCGGCGGCCTGGACGGCCGGGTGCACATCGCCCTCGACTACTTCGACGCCAGCATCAACCGCATCTCCGCCTGGGTGACCGGGTATCGTAACCTGCAGAAGGCCCTGCTGTTCGCCCTGCTGCAACCCAACGACACCTTGAAAGCCCTCCAGGACGGCGGGAACCTCACCAAGCTCATGGTGGTCCAGGAGGAGCTGAAGACCCTGCCCTTCGGGGAAATCTGGGACGAGTATTGCCGTAGATGCGGCAAGCCCGCAGATGGAGAATGGTTCCAAGAGATCGAGACCTACGAAAAGGAAGTATTGGAGGCAAGAGCATGAAAAACATTCTGACCGCACCCTGGATGGTGGAGATGATCCGCACCGCCACGAACATGTACGCTCACGGCTGGGACGAACGCAACGGCGGGAATATCAGTTTACTGTTGGACGAGGCGGACGTGGCGGAGTATCTGGACCTGAACAACGTCCTGCGCACCCTCCCCACGGGCTTCGAAGCTCCCGAGTTGGAGGGCAGGTATTTCCTTGTCACCGGCACGGGCAAGTACTTTAAGAACGTCCAGTACGCCCCCGCCGTGAACCTGGGCCTGGTCCGGCTCACGGCGCAGGGGACCCAGGCGGAGCTCCTCTGGGGCTTTGAGGACGGGGGCAAATTCACCTCCGAATTTCCCGCCCACATGATGAGCCATGTGACCCGGCTGAAGGTGAACCCCGAAAACCGAGTGGTCATGCACTGCCACCCCGCCAACCTGCTGGCCATGACCTACGTCCACGATCTCGACGAGCGCCTTTTCACCCGGACCCTGTGGCAGATGTGCACGGAGTGCATCGTGGTGTTCCCGGACGGGGTGAACGTGCTCCCCTGGATGCTCTGCGGCACCAACGAGATCGGTATCGCCACGGCGAAAAAGATGGAGACCGCCCGGCTGGTGGTCTGGGCCCAGCACGGCATCTACGGCGCGGGGAAGGATCTGGACGAGACCTTCGGCCTCATCGAGACCGCGGAAAAGGCCGCCCAGATCTACATGAAGATCGCCCACTTGCCTCGGGTCAACACCATCACCGACCAGCAGATGCACCTGCTGGAACAGCGCTTCGGCGTCAAGGGTCGTGACGGGTATTTGGACTAAATAAGGAGGCTTGCTATGAAGATTTTCATGATCGGCGGGACGGGCCTGTTGGGCTCCGAAGCCGCCAAAGAGCTGATCGTCCGGGGCCACGAGGTCTCCTCGTTGGCCCTGCCGCCCCTGCCCACCGGCGCGGTGCTGCCCCCCGAGATGCAGCTGGAATTCGGCAACTATCTCGAGATGAGCGACGAGGAGCTGAAAAAGCATCTCACCGGCTGCGAAGGCTTCGTTTTCGCCGCCGGCGTGGACGAGCGGGTGGAGGGCTCGGCTCCCATCTACGACCTTTACAAGAAGTACAACATCGACCCCGTGAAGCGGCTGCTGGCCCTCTGCAAAGACTGCGGCGTGCAGCACGTGGCCATCTGCGGCTCCTACTTCTCCTACGCCGCCAAGAAGTGGCCGGAGAAGGAGCTCACGAAATGGCACCCCTATATCAAGAGCCGCATCGACCAGGAGGAGGCCGCCATGGCCTTTGCCGGGGATATGGACATAGCCGTGCTGGAGCTCCCGTACATCTTCGGCACCCAGCCAGGCCGCAAGCCCGTGTGGGTGTTCCTGGTGGAGAACGTCATGAACATGAAGGCCGCCACTCTGTACCCCAGGGGCGGATCCACCATGGTCACGGTCCATCAGGTCGCCGAGGCTATCGCGGGCGCTATCGAGCGGAACCGGGGCGGGCACTGCTACCCCATCGGCTACTACAACCTGACCTGGGTGGAGATGCTGAAGATCGTCCACAAGTATCTGGACGTGCCGGATAAGAAGATCGTCACCATCCCCAACTGGATGTACGCTCTGGGTGGCAAGAAGATCATGAAGGAGCAGGCGGCAAAGGGCATCCAGGGCGGCCTTCACATGGTGAAGTTCACGGATATCATGTGCAGCAACCTGTTTATCGACAAGTCCGAGGGCTGCGATTTCCTGGGCGTCACGGACGACGATATCGATGCCGCTATCGGGGACTCCATCCTCCTCTGCAAGGATATCCTGGAGAAGAAAACCCAGGTTTTGGGCATGAAAGGCGAATGATATGAGAGTGTTCATGACCGGCGCCGGGGGTGGCATGGGCTTCGAGAGCTTCAAGGCCATGCTGCCGGATCTGGGGAAGCTATATGAGCTGGTGCTCCTGCTCAGGGACAGCGAGAAGAACCGGAAGCTCTTCGCCCCCTATATGGACACGAAGGGGCTTCACATCCATTGGGGCGACCTGCTGAATCAGGAGGACGTGGCTGCCTGCGTCGAAGGCGCGGATGTGGTGCTCCACATCGCGGCCTTCGTGTCCCCTCAGGCGGACTACTTCCCCCAAAAAGCCATGGCGAACAACTACGGCTCCACCCGGAACCTGATCGAGGCCATCCAAAGGCTGGGTCAGAACGACACCACCCGCTTCGTCTACATCGGCACCGTGGCCGAGACCGGGGACAGGATGCCCCCCATCCACTGGGGGCGGGTGGGCGACCCCATCAAGCCCAGCATGTTCGACTACTATGCCGTCAGCAAGGTGGCCGCCGAGCGGCACGTCATAGAAAGCGGCATCACCCATTGGGTGAGCCTCCGGCAGACGGGCATCATCGGCCCCGCCATGGCCAGGATCCGGGACCCCATCCAGTTCCACAACTGCCTGGACAACGTTCTCGAATACGTCTCCGACCGGGACAGCGGCCGCCTGATGCGGAACCTGTGCGCCTACGAGGCGGCGGGCACCCTGGATCCCTCCTTCTGGGGCCATATCTACAACATCAGCGGGGGTGAAAGCTGCCGGGTGGATACCTACACCATGTACAGAATCATGTACGGGGAGATCGGGATCAAAAACATCGACTACGTCATTGACCCCAAGGTCAACGCTACGAGGAACTTCCACGGCCAGTACTATCTGGACTCCGACAAGCTGGAAGGCTATCTCCATTTCCGGTCGGATACCATGCAATATTTCTACGACGCCTACTTGAAGGAGCTGGGCCCGGCCAAGCCCTTCGGCCGGATCCTCTGCAAATTTCCCGGCGGGCAAAAGCTCATGGGGGCCATCATCAAGAGCACCTTTTCTAAGCTCCTGGACAGCGAGCATGGGCCCCGGTACTGGCTGAAGAACCATATGGAGGACCACATCGACGCCTACTGGGGCAGCCACAAGGCCTGGGAGGCCCTGCCTGAGAAGGCTAGCGAGATGGACCACTTCACCGATTGGGACACGGTGGTGCCCATCGACCACGGCTACGACGAAACCAAGCCCGAGAGCCAGCTCGACCGGGCCGATATGGCCGGGGCCGCCCGGTTCCGGGGCGGGGAGCTGCTTTCCGAAGCCATGACCACCGGCGACTGGCGGACCAAGCTCTCCTTCCGCTGCGCCTTCGGGCACGAATTTGAGGCGAGCCCCCGCCTGGTGCTGGAGGGCGGCCACTGGTGTCCGGAATGCGAGCGCAAGAGCTGGAACTATGGCCGTCGCGCCCAGGTGGACCCCTTCTTCGCCCAGGTCTGGACCCCTCTCCACGAGCCGGACGAGCTTAGGGAATACCCCAAGGCCGTCACGGAGCTGGACGTATAACCGCCCGACGAATCTTCTGTGTCTGATACCATCGTTTTCCACGAGGCTGTTTCTAAAGGAACAGCCTTCTTTTTTCAGCCATGGAACGACGTGAGCGGCTCAAAGAGCAGATCTGCTCCTTTGTATGATTGAAAAAAACAGGTTGAATTTATCCCGGTTTTCCCGTACACTTAGGGCAGCAGGGGCGTCGGAAGGAGGCATAGGCATGCGGAATCATGAGGTGACGGAACCAAGGGATCTGTTGAATGAGCGGGGAAACCTGGCGGAGCCGGGCTGGTCCCGGCATCTGCTGCAGCGGTATGACCGAAGCAGGATCCGGGCCCCCAAGTGGCGGATCAAGGAATGGGACTACTACCTGGTCATGGGCCGGGATTTCGCCGGGGCCTTCACCATCTCCGACGACGGTTACATCGGCCTCCAATCCGTGTCTCTTCTGTCCCTGGGCGACAGGCCCTGGGAGCACACGGAAACGGTGCTCAACGCCTTCCCCCTGGGGAAGCTGAATCTGCCTGCAGACTCCGCCCAAGGCGAAACCGTCTATGAGGATAAGCGGCTGCAAATGCGTTTTTCAGCCGATGGCGGTCAGCGGCGCATCGTTTGCCGCTTTGAGCGTTTTTGGAAGGACAAACCCTTTGCCTGCGACATCGTCCTCCGACAGCCCCACATGGAGAGCATGGTCATTGCCACCCCCTGGCCCAAGGACAAACACTTTTACTACAACCAGAAGATCAACTGCATGCGAGCTTCCGGCTGGATGGAATATGACGGCGTCCGCTACGTGTTCGACCCCGCCACAGACTTCGGCACCTTGGACTGGGGCCGGGGCGTGTGGACCTATGACAACACCTGGCACTGGGGCAGCGGCAACGCGGATCTCAATGGCGTGCCCTTCGGCTTCAACATTGGCTACGGCTTCGGCGACACCCGGGCCGCCACGGAGAATGTGATCTTCTACGACGGGAAGGTCCACAAGCTGGACGACATCACCTTCCACATCCCGGAGGACAGCTATAGGAAGCCCTGGCGCTTCTCCTCCTCCGACGGCCGGTTTGAGATGGACTTCGTGCCGATCCTGGACCGGGCGGCCAAGATCGACTTCAAGGTCCTCGTCTCCGACCAGCACCAGGTCTTCGGCCGCATAAGCGGCAAGGCCGTCCTGGACGACGGCACCGTCCTCGAAATCAAGGACGTTCTATGCTTCGCAGAAAAGGTGCACAACCGGTATTGACGAAGAACAAACCGCGTTTCCCACAGGCAAAAACCTGTCATCATAACCAAGGAGGTATCATTTATGGCTACAGTGGAGGAATTGGTACAGCAGTACGAGACCGACAAGGCCCTGCAGGACGAGGTGGCCGCCATTTTGGCGGACGGAAAGGTATCCATTTCGGAATTTTTGACCTTTGCCCGCAAGCACAATGTGAACGTGTCCCTGTCCGACCTGCCCAAGTACATGGACCAGGCCCGGAAGATGGGATTCATCAAGTGACTCCGGGACCGGAAGACGCAAAACGCCGCCCTTTTCATCGGGGGCGGCGTTTCGCTTTTTTCATGCCGCGATCCCGCTTGAAGAAGATCCGGCGGATCGGCGCGAACCATGACGATTGTGAGAACAATCTCGCTGGACCCCCTTGGTTTCTTGCTTTTTATGCTTGGTTTTGATATACTGATTAATGTGTTGAGGTCTGCTCTTGCATCCGATTGCCCGGAGCGGTCTTCCGCCCCCGGACGAAAAGGATCGAGCAAGGCCAAACGCACCGCATCCGATCAACAAGAGGAGGAAAAAAACTTGAAAAAGCGCGTTCTGTCTCTGGTATTGAGCATTCTTTTGCTGTTGTCCGTCTGCCCCCTTTCCGCCCTGGCGGAAGAGGAGCTCCCGACAGAGCCCCCGGCTGCCGCGGATCCTGTGACCGTTGAAGATAACGATCCCCCGGCGTCGATCCCGACGGAAGAACCTGCGACGGATGAGGGGACGGACCCTTCCTCCCCGGACATTGTCGCCGAAGAAGAAGGCGGCCAAACTCCGGATCCTGTGGCGGGCGAAGAGGACGCGCCGTCGGAGCCTGCTCAAGAGGATGAGAGCGACCCTCCGTCTGCCGCAGAGCCCTCTGCAGAGCCGGTGCAGGTGATCTTCGTCTGCACACCGAAGGATCTCACGCTCACGGTATACGAAAAGCCGGAGCAGAAGACCGAGGAGGAACTGACGCCCATCCAGCCGGAATCGGACGGCAACTATCTTTTGCTGCCCGGCGACTATCTGTATACCGCATCGGCAGAAGGCTACGAGACCAAGGAGAAGGTCGGTTTTTCCGTCAGCGCATCCGATCAGCCTCTGAAGATCAAGATCACCCTGACCGCAGTTGTCTCTGAGCCGCCCGCCGAACCGACCGAGCCGGCTGAACCCACCGAGCCCGCCGAGCCTGCCGAACCGGCTGAGCCCACCGAGCCCGCTGAACCGGCTGAACCTGCCGAGCCCACCGAGCCGGCTGAACCCACCGAACCCGCTGAGCCCACCGAACCCGCTGAGCCCACCGAACCCGCCGAGCCGACTGAGCCCGCTGAGCCCGCCGATCCGGCTGAGCCCACCGAACCCGCCGAGCCGACTGAACCTGCTGAGCCCACCGAGCCCGCTGAACCTGCCGAGCCCACCGAGCCGGCTGAACCCGCCGAGCCCGCCAAGCCTGGCGAGGAGACCCCTGAAGACGAGGCAACGGTCAGATCCGCCGAAGTGTTGTGGATCAATGCGGACAATTTCCCGGATGACAACTTCCGGACATGGATCCTCAACAACCTGGATCTCAGCGTCGATGGGGAAGGCGCATACTATATGACCCAGGAGCAGGTCGCTGCTATCACGGAAATCAGTTGTGAAAACGAGGACATTTCTCGTCTGACCGGTATTGAGTATTTTACGGAACTGACGCTGTTAGACTGCGCATATAATAAACTCAACGCGCTGGATGTACGCCTCAACACTGATCTTACGTTTTTGAGTTGCCATAGTAACCAACTGACTGAACTGAACGTAAGTTTAAATACTAAACTTGAGAAGTTGTATTGCGGGAGCAACCAACTAAGCGCAATAGATCTGCGTACAAACACGGCGCTCCAGGCTCTGGGGTGTGAATACAACCAAATAACCGCCTTGGATGTAAGCAATAATACGGCTTTGACATCATTACACTGTTTCGATAACTCCCTGCGTTCGCTGGATCTGAGCAACAATCCCGCGTTGAATGTCCTTTATTGTGATAATAACCAATTTACCTATCTGGATCTGAGCGCGAACACTCAACTGGACCCGAACGTAACCTCCCTTTCTCAGACAGTAAGCGGACAGGAATTGGATACGTCCTTTGGGGGGTATGACTTCGATCTGCGCAAGCTGATGCCCGAAGACTGCCTTTCCCGGGTCACTTTGGTCGACGACGAATATTCGTTGGAGGAGGGCATCGTCACCTTCCCGGGCGAGGTCGATTCCTTTGAGTATCTCTATGACACGGGCATCGGCCTGATGATGGGCGTGACGGTGGAATTTACCGCCGCCCGTTATCTGGAGATCGACGAAACCAACTTCCCCGATCCCATCTTCCGCCAATGGATCGTTGACAATCTGGCTGACGGCAAGGACTAC
>JAEEGF010124530.1_pt1 | contig 21208 bp, 16 predicted proteins | sample 9134171 | NCBI WGS metagenome assembly JAEEGF01 (sample SAMN16246542, study PRJNA631951) | gut metagenome | biome: gut microbiome; feature: rumen; material: AP-attached | host: Bos | place: Iran: Karaj | collected 2018-10 | reverse complement strand
GGAAATTTCCTTCGCCAAACTGAAGAACCCTCTCCGGTGCATCCTTTAGAAGGTATCCATCGTACCCCTTTTCCCCCAATAGTTTGTAATTAAGCTTCTCCATGTTAAAAGTCCTCCTCTCAGATTCCGAAATATCTCTTTGCGTTATAATAAGAAATCCCGGAAACAATGCTTTCCAGTGCCTTCTCGTCATTTGGGTATTCCCCATTTTCTACCCATTCTCCTATAAGATTGCACATTATCCTTCTAAAATAATCATGCCTTGTGTATGACAAAAATGATCTGGAGTCTGTAAGCATACCAATAAAATTACCAAGCAGCCCCAAATTAGCTAACGATTTCATCTGCTCTTCCATTCCTGATTTGGTGTCATTAAACCACCATGCGGGACCATGCTGAATTTTCCCGGGAACCTCAGATGACTGGAAGCATCCTAATATAGTTCCTATCTGCGCATTATCTGCAGGATTCAAAGAGAAAATTATCGTTTTTGGAAGTTCACCTGTTTTATCAAGCTCCGACATAAGCTTTGCAATATTCCCTCCGCAGGAATTATTGGCAATCATGTCAAATCCGGTATCCGGTCCCTCCAGCCTGAACATTCTCTCATTCATATTTCTAAGACAGGAATAGTGGAGCTCCATAGCAATTCCATGCTTGTGATAAGCCTTTCCGAGTGAAAGGAGCAGCGCTGTCTGATATCCTTCTGCCTCATCAAGTGTTATTTCTTTCCCGTTCATTACCTTTGTAAAAGCATTGTTACATTCGGCCATTGTCATCATTTTAAACGGGATATAATCCAGTCCGTGGTCAGATGCAACGCAGCCGTGCGCAGCAAAAAATTCTACTCTTTGTATCAGCGCATCAATAACTTCCTCAGCAGAATCAAGTGATCTTTTTCCAACAGTTTCAGCAAGTTTTACAATATATTCTCTAAAGCCTTCTTTTGTTATGTTGATTGCCTTGTCAGGTCTGAAGGATGGTCTGACCATAAACTCTATGCTATCGTCGTTCGCAATTTTCTCATGCCATTCAAGAGAGTCTGTCGGATCATCTGTTGTTCCCACATATGCCACGTTGCTCTGTCTGATCAGCCCTCTTACGGTCATCTCCGGATCATTTTGCAGCATGTCATTACATTTATTCCATATTTCCTCGGCATTTTGAACAGTAAGCGGCTTGGTGATTCCGAAGTACTTTTTAAGTTCCAGATTGCACCAATGATACATAGGGTTGCCTATCGCTTTGGTTAAAGTTTCTGCAAATCCTTTGAATCTTTGCAGTTCATCTTCCCTTCCCGTTACCATCTCCTCAGGAATTCCGTTTGAACGCATCAGTCTCCATTTATAGTGATCTCCAAAATAGGAACCATCCTCCTGTTTTCCCCCAAACCATACATCTCCAAGAGTTTCAAATCTCCTGTCCTCATATATTTCCTGAGGTGAAATATGGCAATGATAATCAATTATTGGCAATTTTTCCGAATAATCATGAAAAATATGCTTTGCAGTCTCTGTTTGTAAAATAAAATCTTCATCTAAAAAACTTTTCATCTTTTACCAGCTCCCAATTAAAACCTTTTCTATAATACTAATTGCAAATCTTTATTTTTTATATAGCTTTGGGGTTTTAAACCAACTTATACAACAAGTACAACAATTTTTACAATATTCATATCCGCCTTCTATAACAGCAGTTATTCTATACGTTTGCATACAATTTCTCAACATACATTCGCGTATCTACCGCATTGTCAGGAGATGTGTTTTCCAGAGTACACTGTATGCACGGCTTGTATTCTTTGATCTTGGATAAAAGAAGTTCATAGTTCAGGTCACCTTTACCCGCAGGTATTGATTTAAGTTCATCTCCGCATAATTCGAAATCCTTCATATGAATTACAGCTATATCATCCTTAAGCAAATCGAAGGTCTTCGTAATAATGCTGTCCTGTTCATCAATATTTCCTGAATAGAGCATGTTTACAGGGTCAAAAATAATTTGAATGTTGGGACTTCCTATCTCATCAAGCACAAATCTCGCCTGTTCAGGGCCGTATACAATATGCTTCCAGACAGGTTCTATAGCAACTATCACGCCGAATTTCTCCGCAGCATTTACCACCGGCTTCAGATTCTTAATAAAAATATCAAGTGCTTCCCGCTCATGATTCGCCGGCTCGTATTTATATTCAGCATTAACCGCACCAGTTTCAGTACCCACAACGCCGCAGCCAAGAATTGATGCAAATCTCATGTGCGCTATATATCTTTTCTTAATCTCATCAAGTTTGTCTTTGTCGGGATGTGCAAGATTTTGATAATTGCCAAGCACTGCAATATCTATATGATTATTTCTGCATAGATTTTTAATATACATGGCAAGTCCGGGAGTCATGGCACTTTCAGTCACCTTGAATTCCTTTATGGATTTGGAAAGCGCCAGGTGAATACAGCTAAAGCCCTGTTCTTTTATTCTGGGTATAAGTTCATTTAACGGTCCATATTCCGCATCATGTGCACGTAATCCTATCTGCATTAATTCTGCCTCCTAACACTCATTACCAGACTATCTGCCGCTTCTCTTATTTTTGAAGCTTCCTCAGGTGACAGGAGTTTTACCCATTTATTTCTCTTTGATAAATCAGGCTCATTCCCCATTTCATCCCTCGAATTGTATTCCGCAAAGAATGCCTCACTCTCCATCGTTTCCATTTCATACCACTCGCTGAATCTTAGTGGGTGTATGGATTTATCGTAGGTGCAATCTATGAATGCCACCTTACCTGTCGGTCTCCAGGGTCTTCCTAAAAATACGGTACCTTCCATATCTTTATTCTCACCATGGATATGGCATTCTCTAAACACCATGCCTAATTCTCCAAGATTTTCGGAAGGCGCTGTAACATAGCCGTTAATGTCTTTTTCCCTGTCCATTACCACTATCTCACAGTTATCAAACACCGCATCCGCACCGCCGAATATGAAATCAACATCTCCACAAATCACACAGTTTTTATAAAACTGACGCGTATTTCGCCTGTTTGTAAGCATACGTGGACCAAAGAAACCGTTCTTAAAACGCTCTGTCAAAGGAAGTGGTGCCATAAAAAGTGTATCCTGCCTTGAACGTATACTGACATTCTCCATTACAACCTCATCAGCATCTGCGTAAATTGCAAGCGCCTGACCTACGCCGTTTCCCCAGCCTGCAGTATTCTCTACGGTCAGATCCTGCACTTTGACCCTTTCTCCGCCGATAAATAATGTCTGACTTCTGAACGTCCCTCTTTTTGTATTATCTTCAAGAAGCTGTTCTGCACAGTCATCATAAGATATGACCGTCTTATTCATTCCGGCCCCTCTGAGGGTTATGTCCTTTTTTTCTATGGACAGTTTTTCTTTATAGATCCCTTCTGCTATATCTATAACAGCACTTACCATATACGGCACTGCTTCAGCAGCTTCACCTATTGTGCGGTAATCCCCCAAAGGGCCCACTGATATCCTTATTTTTTCCATCATTTTCCCCGCAATACCGGTTTTTATCCTAACTTTACATTTTCTATGTCACATATATCTGTTTCGCTGATATCCGGCTCCGAGTCCACCGTACCTGTTACTTCCACATCCCTAATGACAAGTTTCTTTGTGTTTCTGACAAATATTCCTCTCCCGCTCATCTTGTCAATGCCATCCATCATGACAGGGACTTCGGGAGCTCTGTCCTTTTCATCCATGTAGATTGCCTTAATGTTCTCAAGCGTTACCGCTTCAACTTTAGATTCCGGAAGTCCATATACCGTGATCAGGCACACGTCAACACCCGCACATTCGATATTTCTCGCAGTAATATCTTTTATTGACGGAGTCATTTCATTGACTTCCATGAACTCTTTACTTTGACAGTATTCGCTGTGTCCGTCCGGATCACAAAAATAAAACATATTGATGGTAAACGGCATTCTTACATTCTCCATTTTTATATTCTCAAACAGAATATTTTGAAGAATTGACTTTTCACCCCTTCCTCTTCTTGTCTTAATTCTGAGTCCTCTGTCAGTGGAATCAAACAGACATCTGGTCACCTTTACGCCATTTACTCCACCTGCACATTCGCTTCCTACTGTGACACTTCCATGCCCTCTGTTAAGCCTGCAATTCCTGACAGTTATATTTGATGTATTCTTGTAGTGCCTAAGAGCCATGTAATATTTTCCTGACTTAATTGCTATGCAATCATCCCCAACAGATATTGTAGTTCCTATAATGTTCACATCACTGCAGCTCTCAGGGTCAATTCCATCAGTATTTGGCGAATTGTCCGGATTTTTAATACTCAAACCGATCAGATTTATTGCTTCCGAATAATAAGGATGGATTGTCCAGGATGGTGAATTCTGAACAGTTATCCCCTGCACGGTAACGTTACTGCATTCCTTAAGGAATATCAGTCTCGGTCTCCATGCCCCAGCCTTTTCTTTGGGGTTTATCCACCAATCTCCGCTTTGTGCATTACCGTCAATCGTCCCCTCTCCGAATATCTTCACATCATGTACATTAATACCTGTTATCAGTGCGGCAAAACACGATAAAGGATTGCCTTCCCAGGTACCAAGGTTAAATTCCGCAGTTTCATCCGTATATAGTGTCATTCCGGGCAGAATAGGGTAACTTTGTCTATCGGTTTTGCCTAAAAGAGTCGCTCCTTTATCAATCCATATATGAACGCCGCTTTTAAGAAACAATGGTCCCGATAAAAATGTTCCTTTTCCCAGGTATACCGTTCCATCCAATGGGCATGAACTTATTGCGGCCTGAATATATGCCGTGTCATCATTTTTTCCATCTCCGACTGCCCCGAATTCACTTACATCCAGCAAAACAGATTCATAAGATGTTTTTATGACTTTTCTTTCACATATCCCTTCATGATCAATGATTGAAACCTCATATTCCTTATCAGGTTCAAGTCCACCGATGCTAAATACGTTCCTGTTCTCTGCATGGTATTCAATATCATTAACCATAACTTTTACTGCTTCTGCAGGCATAAAACATTCAGTATTATCAAGTTCCACCGTAATATTTCTGGGCTCTGTATCAATAACTTCAAATTTCATTTAACACACCTCGTTGTTCCAGACTGAGAAGCTCTGTATATGCCATCAGGAGCGGGGCAGTTCCTTTCGCATCGTTTTCTACAACAGGCTCGCCAAAATAGTACGAAAGTGAACCATCCCTGTGATCTTTTCCACCAAGTCCTGCCACAAGGCATATTCCTCCAAGTCTTGGCAGACCATCCTCGTTTTTGGACAGATATTTTTCTGTTATTCCATAGAATATTTCTTCTGAAATTTTGGCATATCTTTTTGGTAAATAAGATAACCTCACTCCTTTTGCCAAAGCATAAGAAATAAGGGCTGACCCTGAGGTCTCCAAATAATTGCCCGCAGCTCCCTTTTTGTCTATTACCTGGTAAAACATTTTTGATTCCGGATCAAGGTAATTGAGTAGACTGCCTGCCAGATTTTTTAACATATCCTGAAGTGTTCTGTATTCGTAATATGTCTGCTCTCCCATTGCTTCTGCAGTATCCACAAGAGCAGCCATAAACCACCCTGTCGCTCTTAGCCAGAAATTCGGGCTACATCCCGTATTTTTATCTGCCCAATACATCTGTCTTGACTCGTCATATCCGTGATAATACAGACCTGTCTTTTCATCTCGCATAAATCTTCTGACATTCTCAAACTGCCTGAAGGAATCAAGACATCCGTTCATCTTGCGATATCTTCTTTCATATTCCATATAAAAAGGCTGTGCCATATATAAGCCATCAAGCCATACCTGGTTTGGATAAATCTGCTTATGCCAAAAATTGCCTTCCTTCGTTCTTGGCATGGTATCAAGCTGACTTCTTACTGTATCCATAGCCTTTCTGTATTTTTCCCTGCCGGTCAGATCATATAGTGCGAACAAGTTGCAGGCAGGCCTTATATTATCCAGATTATATTCTCCTACCTCATAGGTATTTATTGTTCCATCCTCATTTACATAAAATGAGACAAAATCATCTGCAAAATCCAGGAACTTTCGCTCACCCGTTATTGAATATAGCCTTAGAAGCGCTGTGATCATGCACCCGTCTATATAATTCCATTTATTCTGTTTCCCGCTTCTGACCTTCTCAATATTCCACATAGGATGTTCCGCATCGGAATTTTCCATCAGATACAGTACATATTCTTTGAGAAGTTCTTTTGTTTCTGCTTTAGTCATATTTCCCAAACACCTCCGTCAGTATCTCATCATGGAAATAGCGTAATACTTGTCAGTTCTCAAATTGTTCACCCATATAATAAAAATATCCCTTGTTATTCAATAGTTCTTCATAGGTGCCTTTTTCTACAACCCTGCCATTTTTTATAACAATTATCTCGTCTGCTTTTCTGATGGTTGCCAGTTTATGAGCTACGATAAATGTAGTCCTTGAATCAGACATATTATCAAGTGCACCGGAAACCTCCCGTTCGGAAATTGCATCAAGAGCGGAAGTTGCCTCATCCAGAATGATGACTTTGGGATCACGTATAAGCGCTCTTGCAATTGATATTCTTTGTTTCTGGCCACCCGAGAGTCTGTCACCATGTTCTCCCACAAATGTATCCATGCCATTCGGAAGCTTTTTTATCACTTCCTGTAACCCTGATTCCTTTATGACCCGATCTAAAACCTCCTCGGATACATCAGTTGTTCCATAGAGGATATTGTCTCTGATAGATCCTGAAAACAGCGCTGTATTCTGTGGTACTACAGCCAGGAATCTCCTGTAGCTTCTAAGATTAATCTCATTTAACGGAATTCCATCCACATATATCATCCCATCCACCGGCATCATAAAGCCGATTATCAAATTGAGAATTGTGGATTTACCTCCTCCTGATTCTCCAACAAATGCTACTGTTTCTCCCCGGTGTACCTCGAAATCCAAATCGTTTATTACATTTTTTTCATCACCCGGATATGCATATCTGACGTGGCTAAACCTGTAATTGCCCTTTAAATCATCAATCGATATCTTTCCCTCGTTATCTTCAATATCCTCAACTGACAAGATCTCACCTACACTACTTACTGACTCAAGCCCTTTTGAAATGGTAGGCAACAGATTCAGCATGCTCGTCACCTGCCCGACTATAGTTGTAAAATAGCTTTGATAAAGAACAACGTCACCTGCAGGAATTTTGCCACTCAGAGCAAGAAAAGATGTGAATACCAGGCATATTACCTGAAACATCTGAAAAAAAGCCCAGCTCACCGCACCAAAATTGGTCTGAACCATATCAAGCTGATAGCCTTCTGCTGCTATCTGATACATTTGTTCATCCATTCTGCTTATTTCATCTTCTTCAAGTGCATGAGCTCTTGTTACAGGCACCAGTTCAATCATTTCTGATACCTTTGCAGATGTTGCCTCCACTTCTTTTCTAAAACGCTGGTTATGAACCTTTATCGGTTTTTTGAAAATATATACAAGTATCGCCGCCATAGGTACCATCAATAGGAAAAAGATGAATACAACCCTGCTTTTTGATACTGTTACTGTAAGTGCCACCACCACATTGATGATGATATTCATGAAGTTAACAAAAATCTGATCTGATAGTGTCTCAATCGCCTCAACATCACGTATTATTTTTGACTGTATACGTCCTGACTGAATGTCCTTTTCTGACAGGATAGACATCGTCTGCACTTTGTGAACAAGTGCACTTCTAAGTCCGGCCTCAACTTTTCTGACTGCTGATGCCCTGAAATGCATATGTAGATAATTCATAGGGATGTTAAGTATCAGCAATATTGCAACAATCGATGCATTAAATATAATCAGTCTGCCTGCATCTTCTGCTCCCCTTGTTACATAATTGATGATATTTGCTGTAACTATAGGCATTATCCACACAGGTGAATGTTTTATAGTATAAAAAAATACTGATAAAACAAAGTTATGATAATATCCACTGTAAAAAGATATTAGAGCTACAAGCGGCTTGTCCTTATATTTTCTGTACCTTTCCTCAAATCTGTTTGAATCACTATCTTGTGTCAATTGCATCGCTGTTATCCTTCTTACTGATTTACAAATATAATTGGATTAGTGCATTTCTCACTTATACTCATCTGCCACACCCTCGTCCATCAGATTGGAATCGTGAACCATTTTAAGCTCCGCCAGTACTGTTTCATCAATGAGTGACGCATAGGGCTCGCCTGCCTTTATAATCTCACCTGCCAGAAGTTCCCCAAACTTCATAGCACCTTCATACCTTAAATGAGTATTATCTGTAGACAAACCATCCGGGAGCCAGAATACCTCTCCCGGTTTTACGTGCATAAAGTACTTTTTTGTAGGTTCATCTCCCGTTTTTTCAATAAATTCTCTGCTTACTTTATACAGATCTATTATTGGTACATTGTATTTTTCTGAAGCAATATAATATCCTTCAACATAAGGTTCATGATCTGATTTTCTAAGATGTACATGATCATCTTCAAAGCTTCTGCGCTCCAAAGGTGTTATAAAAAGCGGTATTGCACCTCTGTTTCTGGCTACATTCACGAATTTTCCCAGATTATCAACAAAAGATCCTTTCGGATCGGTATACCTGCTAAAATCAGTTTTTTTCTCGTCATTGTGTCCGAACTGAATGAAAAGGAAATCTCCTTCTTTTATCTCATCGTTTATTGTCGCAAGTCTTCCCTGGTCAATAAAACTTTTAGTGCTTCTGCCATTAATAGCATGATCATATATGACCACATCGGGGCGGGTATATCTGTCAAAAGCCTGAGCTATACCTGTTTGTGGATATTTATTTGCCTTATTGCAGGTATTTGTGGAATCTCCTGCCCAAAATATTATTCTCATTTCTCCTCCAGAGACATCCCTTAAGTAAGTCAGTAGTTTTTATATCCTGCCTGTCATCATCTTAAGATATAAGCCGAAGCTCATGTTTCGAAGCTTCGGCTCTATAAATATATTTCTTACTCTTTTACCGCTCCGATATTTACACCCTTTACAAAGTATTTTTGCAGGAACGGATAAAGTGCCATAAATGGAAGAATCGCACAAACAATCGCTGAATAATACAAAGTGTTCTGCGAAACATTATATGAAGTTGTTGGCGTATCTCCGTCCATGACCATAACTCTCAGAATATACTGGAAATTAACCTGATCACGATTCGTAATATAAATCTGAACTGTTGAATAATCATTCCAAACTGTTACAGCAAACATAAGACCTATGGATGCAAGCGCAGCCTTTGAAAGAGGAAGCACTATTTTAAAGAAAATCCCCATTGGTGTGCATCCATCAATTTTTGCAGCCTCAAACAATGATCCCGGAATTCCTTCAAAGAAGTTTCTCATAAGCACCAGGTTGTAAACATTCATTCCATGCTTAACAACCAAAATCCACATGCTGTTAACCAGATGCAGTTTCTTCATAACCAGGTATTCAGGTATCATACCGCCTGAAAATATCATGGTAAACAAAAGAAAATATGCCAAAAGATCTCTTCCCGGAAGGTCATACTGTGCAAGCACATAACCTCCAAGGGTAGATAATATCAGTCCCAGAAGAGTTCCGAGAATAGTAGTTATTACTGAATTTACAAATGGTGTATACAACTTTGCAGTATGCAAAATAGTACGATATCCGTCCAGAGTGGGCTGATTGGGCCACAGCTGAAATTTATATACCCCAACCGCATTAAATGAGTCAGCAACAACCTTCCATATAGGTACGAGAACTATAAGTCCTATAAGTATAAAAACACCATAATTAATTACATCGAAGAGGCCCGTCTTTCTCTTACGACCAACCGCATATTCTTTAGCCTTTGCCATTGTATTCCTCCTCAGATGATTCCGCGTCCGCGGATTTTTTTACTTGCCCAGTTGCACAAAACTACCAGAAAACATCCTACAAGTGACTTAAACAAACCTACAGCAGTTGTATATCCATAATTGGGTATTGCTGTAAGGAAAGTCTTTCTGTAAATATATGTAGATATTACATCAGATGTTTCAAAAACACGGTTGTTATACATTACAAAAACTGATTCAAACAGATTCAGAACCTTTGCAAGATTAAGAATAAGAACAATTATTATTGTGTTTGCAAGTTCAGGTACTGTCACAAACCATATTTTCTGAAGTCTCGTTGCACCATCGATGTCAGCTGCTTCGTATATTTCCGGATTTATTCCTGCAAGAGTCGCCAGGAATATAACTGTTCCCCATCCTGTCTCTTTCCATATATTTACCAGATAATACACTATCGGCCACAGCTTCGTTTCATGCATAAAGTCTATGCTTTGGCTAATCCACCCCCAGCTTTTCAAAGTCTCATTAATAAATCCTGTCGATGAAGTGGAAAGGAAAAGCGTAAATACAGCAGCTGTAACTGTCCATGACATAAAATGAGGAAGATAAATAACTGTCTGTAAAACTTTTTTTGCAAACAGATTTGTCATCTCATTGATAAATACCGACACGATTACGGCTGTAAATGTTGTTATCAAAAGCTTTGTAATAGATAGTTTCAGCGTATTAGTAAAGGCTCTCCAGAATTCAACATCTGAAAACATTTTTGAAAAATGTTTTAAGCCAACGAATTCAATTTTCTTAAGTGTGTAATCATAAAACGAATAACGAATTCCAAGCATAGGCCAATAGTAAACTATCAGCACATAGATAAAAATCGGAAGGAACATAAGGTAAAATCCCCTATTATTCCATATTCTGGTTTTTAACGGTTTCTTATATATAACCTGTCCTGTTGATGTAACCTTTTGTGTCTTGCCCATGAAAATACCTCATAAATAGTTTTTAACGAGTTGTAAACCTACTCATTAGTTGATATATGGGCATCCATGTGGGATGCCCATATAATTTTGAATATAAAAAATAGTAACCAATGGTAAAGCAATAATTATTCTGCTGCGTTAAGTTCCTCAAGGATGCTGCTTACTGTATCACCCCATTTACTCTGATACTCTGCAACAGCATCTGCTGCTGTCTTTTTGCCTGCAACAACTTCGTTAACAAGTGTTGTCTTATCTGTAGCAAGATCTGCCTCGATTTCTGTAAGAGCCTCTGATGACGGAGCTGCAGGAGCGTCTACACAGTTCTCTGTAAAGAATGTATTTCCTTTCTCTACAAGAGGATCGGTATCAGCATATCCGTTTGTAAGAGGTGCAATAACAAGAACCGGATCAAGATGGTTCTTCTTCCATAAAGTGTTAGGGTCATTCGGTGACTGCTTAAGGTGGAACTCACCATCAGCATACTCATAGTCAGTCTTCTTCTCAGGATCATCCGGATTTGTTGTGAAAGACTCAGCCTCTGTTGACCAGTGAACACCTTCTGCACCATAAGTCCAAAGTGTCTGTACGGTATCTCCATCAAGCATGGTCTCGAGAAGTGCATCAAATATAGCTTGCTCACGTGAATTATCACCATCGCCATCATCTGTAATTACCCAAACAGGTGCTTCACGGTTAAGGTAGCCACCCCAGGTATCTTTAATTTCCTGGATAGGAGCAAGCTGCACAAGTTTATCATCTCCAAGATCAGTATCTACATCATTCTTATCAAGATTATCTGTAAGTGTTCTGAGCCATGTTCCTGCCCAATATGTGAACACACCTTCTGAAGTACTCTGATCATTTGAGAACCACTTTTCACGAGCTGTCTTTGTTGATGCTTCCTCTGTATCTGTATCAATTACGCCATCAGCATAACCCTGTGCAAGTCTCTCAAGCGCATCGATAGTAGCCTGTTCCTGGAATCCATCGACCCACTGGCCATCCTTTTCGTAGATAGCAGGATAAGCTCCCTGCCAGAACTCAGGTAAATAATTGATATAAGGTGCTTCGTCAAGCTTTGCAAAGCCTGCGGCAATGACACCTGTTCTGCCATCCTTTGTAAATGCCTTTAGCATATTGTAATAATCATCAAATGTCTTAATGCTGTCAGCTGTTATTCCTGCTTCATCAAGCCATGACTGCTTAACATATGTCACACAACCATTGCCGTATGTAGGAGCAAATCCATACTGCTCACCGTTTTCAAGCTTAAGATTCTCATTTACAAGCGGCAGTGTAATCCTTGACTGGAATTCAGCATTGTCATATGCATCTGCAAGGTTCCAAAGAATTCCTGTAGTCTGATACTGCTTAAGCATTGTAGCGGACATTATCATAGCATCAGGATACTGTCCATCACCGGGCTCACCTGTTGTAAGAAGCTGAGCAACATTATCCTTATATCCGGAATGCTCAGGCTGGTTGATGTGAAGCTTGATATCATGTCCAAGTTTCTCTGATACAGCCTTCTCCCACTGCTCTACAAATGCATCCTGTCCATTGTCAACATTTGCAGTAAGTGTTCCGTCTACTGTTATGTACAGATCTGTAAGTTCATAATCTGATGCTGTCTCATTAGATTCAGCAGTTTCTTCAGATGCAGTCTCCCCAGACTCATCACTTTTTGCTGAATCCGCAGCCTCTGTTGATTCTGCAGCATCACTTGTTGCTGTTTCTGCCCCCTGATTTGAGCTTCCACAAGCTGCCAGTGACACCACCATAGATGTCGAAAGCAGAATTGAAAGTAACTTATTTTTCATTTTTGTCCTCCTATACCCTTCATTCTTGAATCAGGTGTGTTTATCACCTGTTGCTATAACGTATTATATAAAAGCATTGTTGCAAAAAAAATTCATAACTTGTTTATAATATTGCAATTATTGCTGTTTATGAATCTTTTTGCAATTATTGCTCTTCTGGTATAGAATATCGGATATGAAAAAGAATTTAACCAGCCAGTATGACGACAGACAGTATATGGAATCGCTTGATTTCGAACTATATTATTATCACGACACTAAGCCAACGGTCCGAACCGGTCTTCATAGGCATAAATATTATGAATTTTATTTTTTCCTGGAGGGACATGCAGAAGCTCAGGTACAACAAGAGCACTATATGCTGAGCTACGGAGATATTCTGATTGTGCCGCCTTCTGTTACACATGGAATTTTCGTCCATGATTTTGACATACCCTACAGGCGTTTTGATTTATGGATCAGCAAATCAGCTTTTTCCGAAATGAAGCATCTGGGACAGGAATATGCATATGCCGTAAATATGGCGCTGACAGAATCAAGACATGTCATTCACACTGACAGAATTACTTTTAATTCTATCCTTTCAAAACTTTTTTACATAATTGAGGAAAATAAGAGTGCCCGTTTTGGAAGAGAATGTCAGCTAAAGCTCAGCGTTTGTGAACTTATACTTACTGTTAACAGACTTGCGTATGAACAATTTAACAACAAAAAAATAACTCAGGATGTTCTGTATCAGAATATATGCGAATATATCGAAAGAAATATAGACGAGGACTTATCTTTGGACAGCATTGCCAATCATTTCTTTTTGAGTAAGTTCTATATTTCACATGTTTTTAAAGACAACATTGGCATCTCACTACATAAATATGTTGCAAAAAAAAGGCTTCAGCTATGTCACGACGCAATTTTAAGCGGTGAATCAATGTCTGAAGCCTGCAATAATTATGGCTTTGAGGATTATTCAAATTTTTATCGCGCATTTAAAAAGGAATATGGAATATCACCAAGGGAGTTGGCTAAAACCGCAAAATTAAATACATCGGAAGCTCAAAAAAACAAAGACGGCAGGTATAAGTAAAAATCCCTTTGCAATACGTACATGACAGTCGCTTTCCATCACAGAATTGCCAGATAAACGCTCCATTTCCGTAACTACTCTCCAGGACAGCTTTTACCTGTCTTTCCAGCGCATATACTGTACCCTCGCCGCCATCGGCCAGCGGGCGAACTATGGTTTCAACATCCCTGCTAACCCTGGAGAGCCTTCCTTGGCGGCATTACCTGCCTCTATAGAAGATAAACTTCCTTTAAATGAATCAAAAGCTGCTACTATTTTCATATTCCATTACCCACCCACTATGGTCCACATGGACGGGGTCAGTGGGCCAAAATGAAAATGGACCGCTGACTCCGTCCCCTAGGTTCATAATAAAGTTTATTATCCTACCGCTTTAATAGTGCTATCTTCCTCAAATATTCCGGCTCTTTCAAGAACCTCACGCACTGTCTTAACCGGTATTATTTCAAGATTGTTCTTAACCTCGTCTGCCACATCGATAAGATCCTGTTCATTGTCGCAGGGGATGAATGCAGTTTTTACGCCTGCTCTGTGAGCTGCCATCAGCTTCTCAGGAAGTCCTCCTATGGGCATAACAAAGCCTCTGAGTGATACCTCACCTGTCATAGCGATTTGAGGTGATACCCTCTTTCCTGTAACAAGTGACGCTATAGCCGTGGTCATGGTGATTCCGGCAGAAGGACCGTCCTTTGGAACTGCTCCGTCGGGAACGTGTATGTGCAGATCATTCTCATCAAAAAGTTTTGCCTTTTCAGGATAGATGGATTTAACAAGGCTGACTGCAATTCTTGCAGATTCCTTCATGACGTCACCAAGCTTTCCTGTGATGATAAGGTTTCCTTTTCCCTTTGTGAAAAGTGTTTCGATATAAAGGATTTCTCCTCCGACACTTGTCCATGCCATTCCGGTAACTATTCCGGGATTCTGCTCATTGGGAACAGTCTCATGATGAACAGGTCTCATATCAAGCTCTGTACGCAGCTGCTCTTTCGTAATGGTTATAGCTCCATCATTTTTCTCATGTCCTGAGATCATAACCGCAGCGCCTCTGCACAGTGCATCTATTCTCTTTCTAAGACCTCTGACGCCGGCTTCTTTTGTATAATCTGAGATTATGGTGTTAAGTACATCGTCTGATACATCAAGCTCACCATCCTTAATGCCCATTGCTTCCATTGATTTAGGAAGAAGGTGTTCCTTTGCTATCATCAGCTTTTCATCCGGTGTATATCCTGTAAACGGAATCACTTCCATTCTGTTAAGAAGTGGTTCGGGGATGGTATCTAAACTGTTGGCAGTGCAGATAAACAGCACATCCGAAAGATCATAGGGAACATTCATATAATGATCAGTGAAGGTATTATTCTGTTCAGGATCAAGTACCTCCAAAAGTGCACTTGCGGGATCTCCATGATATGAGCTTGCAATCTTGTCAATCTCATCAAGTACCATCACGGGATTTGATACGCCGCTCTTATTTATGCCATCCATGATTCTGCCGGGCATTGCGCCTATATAGGTTCTGCGGTGTCCTCTTATATCAGCCTCATCCCTGATTCCACCGAGACTTACTCTCACATATTCTCTTCCAAGGCTTCTTGCAATACTTTTTCCGATACTGGTCTTACCGGTTCCGGGCGCACCTACGAACAAAAGGATTGAACCTGACTGCTTTTTTCTAAGATTCATTACTGCAATCTGCTGAATGATTCTCTTTTTTACCTTGGATAATCCATAGTGATCCTCATCCAGAATCTTCCGTGCTTCTTCAAGTTCAATGAACTTCGCATCCTCTTTCTTCCAGGAAAGACCCGTTACAAAGTCAAGATAGTCATAGAGCATTCCTGTCTCGGGGCTGTTTTTGCCCTCCTGCTTAAGTCTTCCAAGGACCTTCTCAGCTTCCTTCCTGGCATCCTCATTCATTCCGGATTCCTTTCTAAGCTCCTCGAATCTCTGAACATCTGTCACATTCTCTGGATGCATGTCATCCAATTCTTTCTGGAGATATTCCATCTGCTTTTTTATCGCAGATTCTCTGTAGGCATCCTTGTATTCCTGCTCCTGAGCTGAAGCTGCATCAGTTGTAACTTTTGCAACCTCTACGTACTCAACTACTGTCTTCTCCATGAGCTCTAATCGCTTCTTTGCACTGTCCTCAGCGAGGATATCGTATTTATCCTGGTTTGAATTCTTAAGCCAGTATGACAAAGCCGCTGTAAGCTCTGAGACAGTCTCCATACTGTCAACCATTGCATTAACAAATCCGGAGAAGTGGAATCTTGATGAAAAGTCCTTAATATCCTCTTTTAACTTGGATAAAATATTCTGCTCCTCATCTCTGTCAACGGCATCAGTATCTGCTCTCTTTGAAATTGTCAGCTCTATGTTCTTAGAAGAGTCCATTGATATCTCATCTATGTTAACTCTGCCGTTTGTTTTTACAACAACGTATCCATCGGGACTTATTGTAGTAAGTACACCTACAACACCAATAGGGAAAAAATTGTCCTCTGTCATCTCATCCCTATCCTGATAGGTCTTATTCTGAATCAGAACAACTCTCTCATCCTTGACTGCTCTTCCGCCAAGTTTTATAAATTCATCCTTCTGAAAATATAAATTGCCATCAGGAATCAACTGCTTATTATATACAGGAACTACTACCATTTTGTTGACCTCCTTTTGTTAGCACTCCTTTCATGCGAGTGCTAATGAAACGGTAAAAAATATGCTCCTTCAAAGGAGCCCCATTAATTTCTTTCCACAAAACCAAGACATTTGTCTAAATTTTTTGATTGAAATGATATTAACACCAGGAAAAATTATTGTCAATGGTTTTGTGGAATTTAATTTTGCACAATCTATGCGTCTAAATTTCTCTCAATTGCTCTTCAGGACATACATTAAAGCAGTTTCCACATCGGATACAGTGGTTCTGATTGATTATAGCTACTGATTCAGATATCTCAATACATTTCCTGGTTTTGCCGCGCTTTCTGCTTGACACAACGAATTGCGCGCAATATAATCTGGTAAAATCGCGCTGGCATTTTTGTTTTTCAAATACGGAGGACTTTTATATGGCAAGAATAATTGCACTTATTGTCGTTATACTGGAACTGATCGCCATCGGTGGTTCCTTTAGAAAACGCGAGTCTCGGATATTTACACATTATACACAGCTTTCTAATATGATAAATCTGATATCCTCGCTTTTGCTACTTATTTTAGGACAGAAATACCCAATATCGGTATTGAGATTTCTGAGCGTTAGCATGCTGGTCATGACATTTTTTGTCATCACCTGTATTCTTATCCCCATGGGAAAATCAGCCAAAGGGATGCTCTTTGCCGGAAGAAGCTTTATGATGCATCTTCTCATCCCGATTTTATCCACAGTATCATATATATTTGCGGAAAATCACGTCAGAATGATATGGATTCTTCTTCCTGTTTGTGTAACCTTCGTCTACGGGCTCATCATGGTATATCTGAACCATATTGGCAAGGTTGACGGACCCTACCGATTTTTCCAAATACAGAAATTCGGAGGAAAAATGACTGCACTTTGGATGGCAGGACTTATGGCTTTATGCGCTGTTATCTCCGTAGCTATCGGATACAGACCGGCACCCAAAACAGATATAAAATATATTTTTGTCCATGGACTGGCAGGCTGGGGAAGTTATGATATTCAAAACGAATTCATCCCTTACTGGGGATTGACCGGCGGTGATCTGACAAGATATCTCACCAATCACGGATATGACAGTTATGCGGCATCCGTAGACCCTACCGGAAGTGCCTGGGACAGAGCCTGCGAACTCTATGCACAGCTCTATGGTACAAGAGTTGATTATGGTGCAGAACACAGCGCAAGATGCGGTCATGAAAGATTCGGTGAAGATTTCACCAATAGAGCTTTGGTAGAAGACTTCGAAGGATCCAAATTCGTACTTATCGGTCATTCCTTTGGAGGAGCTACAATAAGACTATTCTCCCAGATTCTCAAGGAAGGTTCTCCTGCGGAGATAGCTTACACGAATGCAAATGAAATATCAGGTTTCTTCAAGGGAGGAAACGGCGACAACCTTCTATCACTTGTCACACTGGCAGCACCTACAAACGGAACAACTGCCTATGATCTCTATGAGGATCCGAATTTTGATATTTCAAAAATCTCAATTCCGGATGAATTTGAGAAAAACAGTGATGCAGTTTCAAGAGGTACAAAAGCCGAGGATGACGGAAGAGCATCTTACGACCATGCAGCGTATGATATGCATATAGATAATGCTCTTGCACTGAATGAGACCATAAAGACCTTTGATGATGTGTACTACTTTGCGGCACCTTTTGCATCGACGATGTCTGATGAAAACGGTAATGCAGTTGCAGATCCCGATCATACAGAACAGATCTTTATGAAAGGTTCAATCATTATGTCACAGTATACCGGATCTACCGCAGGAGGATTTATTCTCGATGAATCCTGGCAGGCAAATGATGGACTGGTAAATGCTATATCAGCAGGCGCACCTTTCGGAGAAACTGCAGAAAATTATAAAGAAGGTGCTACACTGAGCCCTGGAATATGGTATGTTTTTGACACCTTCAAGGGCGATCACATGTCTCCTCAGGGTGGTCTTACAAAAAGAGTAAACGTAAAGCCATATTATCTGGAACTGTGTAAATTACTTGCTTCACTTTAAGATAAAAGCCGGAGGAATTATCCTTCGGCTTTTACCAGTTACATCATAAATTGCATAATTCATTCAGCTTATAGACTGTGCTAAAGCATCATAATTACTTTTTGATAGCTCTTAACAGTTTCCTCTTTTTGCTGCCCTTTACGCCTTTAAGCTTGATGACAGCGTCCTTGTTTATTTTCTTGAAAGCACCCTTACCGATTATCAGGGATTTATTAGCCTTAATTGTCACTTTCTTTAGCTTTTTACATTTATAGAAGGCTTTCTTTCCAATAGTAGCAACGTTTGAGCCTATTGTGACTGTCTTTATCTTCTTATTGTTCTTGCAGGCATTATCAGCAATTGCAATAACGGGATAAGTTTTTCCGTAAGCTGTAACGGTGTTTAGAGATGCCTTCTTTTTTGACGCTATCTTAATTGCGATTGCATTGCCGTTTCTATCAATTATGTAGGTGATACCATTAACGGTCACAGTTGACACTATATTTGCTGTGTCCACAGGTAATCCGTTTACAGAAAAAGTACCGTTCGAATCAGAAGCGTCCTGAGATTTTGGTTTGGAAAAAACAAATTTCAGGGTTTCATAATAAAATCTATAATCTTCTGACAGATCATTCATCGCATCTTTTTTGGCATCATTAGGCATTACAAACGTCACCTGATCCCTAATTGAGTTGGTAGGCAATACGGATATAGTATTTTTATAGGTACTCGAATCTATTTTATATGCAATGTCATAGCTTCCGTTTTTATCCAGGTCCATTTCCATAGAGAGTTCATTAACTATCTTATAGTCGAATTCTGATATCATAGCCAGGTGCGCCACTGTGCTTGACAATGCCAGGTCTTCAACTTCATAAGTACCATTTGTAAGGTCAATCTCAAATGAGCCTTTATTATATATTTTTTCAAGATCAACCGCAGGAAGAGTGACTGTCACAGGCTCTGAATCCGCAAACTTATTGAGATCATCGGATTTTGCTAAAATCTTTAGTGGCTGTTCGTAATCTGTCATATCGACATAAAAATAGGAAAGATTCGTATAGGCTGCAGATGTTAAGTAGGTTTTTGGATTACCAATCCATATTTCCTTATAGGTGCTCGCAGATTCCCAGGTTACTTTGTACCTAAGGGCAGGAGTTCTACTGTTATCTACTTCTACCTTGATGCCTTCAACTTTGGGCGTTCTTTGGGATAGTGTCTTTGATACTTTTGTAATTTTGCACTCTTTATCAGATTGATATTTTTTCAGTGTGTTATAGTTTTTGGGGCTTGGAGAACATACCACATATAAGGTGATTTTCCCCAAATTATCCAGACTTTCATAGAAAAAAGGAACTGCACTCGGCTTAGCGTTAGCAGGGTATTTCTTTTCTGAACTTTTATAAATTTTCGTATCCCCATTTGTGATAAAAACAGTATAATATCCTTCTGATACTGCCTTGAATGTATAGAATTGTCTATCAAAGCCTACTTCTGTTGGTGCCTTAACACTTGTTGCAGCTTTCGAGTTTATGGACCCGAATCCAAATAAAGCTATCACACACATAAATGATGTGATAAAGAGTAGCAGATTTCCCCAAACTTTTTTCATTTCATAATTCCCCAATCTTTTTTCATTATGTATTATTTCGTTTTTTATTTACGCCATATAGCGCTTTGAAAGCTCCTCAATTACGTGAGCTGTGCTCTTTTCAACTGTTCCGACTTCAAAAGTGGCTGTCGCACTAAGAAATGGGCTTTCCACAAATTTTGTATTTTACACTTTTAGGTTAATCTGACTAATATTTTGATAGTCGTTGCAAGATGCTGATGATGAACTTTGGTAGCATTAAACTTTACTGAGGCAAAAGCCATCTGCATAATAGGGCCTGTTGCAAAGGCACAGATGAGTGTTCCTATTCCTACAGGGCCTCCCAATAGCCATCCGATAAAAGTTGCAAGACTAAGAAGTGTAATGCTGACAATTCCAATAGGTATTCTTTTTGCACGTTTTGCAAGTGCAACAAGCAGTGTATCTCTGGGGCCACAGCCAAGAGAAGCACTCATATACGTGTACTGGGTATACGCCATGATCACCAGTCCAACGATCATTACAGGTATACCGGTCCACAGGGAATCACATTTATGTACGACATTCAGTTTATTAAAAAGATCAACTGCCTTGCCTACAACAAAGGCATCTATAAACATGGCAATGCCAATGGGTTCCTTAAGCGCAATATCTATTCCAAGGATCGCATAAGAAACAGCCACCGATGCTGTTCCGTATAGTATTCCCAATGTATTTGACAATCCTAGATTAAGTACATCCCAGGGGCCGGCACCGATGTTTGCCTGAATTGTGAGATATACGCCGAAACCGTTAACAAATAAACTTATCGCTGCCAGAAACATATTTGCAACGATAGCTCTGGTCGTTCTATTTTCTTTTACTACAAAATTTCTAAACATTAAACAACACTACCTACTTCCGAAATAACAATATTTCTGTCTTCATCTGCTGATTCTGCTGCTTTCACAACACTCATCGGGTAATTATATATAAAAACCAAAAACATTGCTACTAAAATAATTGCGCCTAAGACTTTACTGACTACTTTCTCTATGTGAGTTTTCATACTAAGTATTTTAAGTTCCTCCCAATCAAAACTTCGCACCTGTCAGTTAACGGTAACCGCGACTTTCTTTGCAAGGCCATTCTTTGCATATACATATACGC
>JAEEGF010728214.1_pt1 | contig 21211 bp, 18 predicted proteins | sample 9134171 | NCBI WGS metagenome assembly JAEEGF01 (sample SAMN16246542, study PRJNA631951) | gut metagenome | biome: gut microbiome; feature: rumen; material: AP-attached | host: Bos | place: Iran: Karaj | collected 2018-10 | reverse complement strand
CGTGATCTTGCCTGTGCCTTCGCTCAGGTAAACGCGAGCTACAGAGCTCTTACGACGACCGATTGCATTAATTACTTCCATCTTCTATCTTATTATTTATACTGGTTAATATCAATTGCTTTTGGCTGCTGAGCCTCGTGCTTGTGCTCAGTACCATTGTAAATATAAAGGTTGTTCAGCAGGCTGCGTCCAAGAGGACCCTTTGGCAGCATGCCCTTGACAGCGTGCTTCAAGAAACGCTCTACGCCATAAGGAGTCTTGCGAAGCTCGGCGGGAGTGTTGAAACGCTGACCACCAGGATAACCAGTATAACGGGTGTATACCTTGTCAGTTTCTTTCTTGCCGGTGAAAATCACTTTGTCGGCATTGATAATAATCACATTGTCTCCACAATCCTGGTTAGGAGTGAAGTTTGGCTTGTACTTTCCGCGAATCAGTTTCGCAACCTTCGAAGCAAGGCGGCCTACTACCTGATCAGTAGCGTCGATAACCACCCATTCCTTCTGAGCCTTGGCAGCTTCCTTTGATACGGAAATGGTCTTGTAACTTAAAGTGTCCATTTTAAATTTTAATTTTACTACTAAAAAACATTTACTTAACTTTTTCTCTTACGCACAAACAACACCACGGCAGAGAGTCTAAAGCTCTGCAGCAGTCTAACGTCTGTGCCTTTCGGCTGAACCATGATTCACAAACCGCAATGCCCGGCCAAAGACACTACTATTTACACACGGCTCACGGGGATTCTAAGTCTCTCCCCAATAATCGGACTGCAAAGGTACGGCTTTTCTCTTGAATATGTAAAGCGAAAAGCTGGATAAGTCAAATATTTAAGTTTATTTAACTTATCCAGCTCCTCTTACGCGTACATTATATATATTAAATATAGCCCAACCAGCGCAGAATATCGTTCAGGTTGGCCACCACCATCAGTAAGATAAGGATTCCGAAACCAACATACTCGGCTCTAATCATAAACTGCTCTGACGGTTTACGACGGGTGATTATCTCGTAAAGGAGGAACAATACATGGCCGCCGTCCAGTGCAGGGATGGGTAAGATGTTCATGAATGCAAGGATGATGCTGAGGAAGGCTGTCATCTTCCAGAACATATACCAGTCCCACATAGGTGGGAAGAGACTTCCGATGGCTCCAAAGCCGCCGAGCGATTTTGCACCGTCAGCCGTAAACACGTATTTCATGTCGTTCACATAGCTGGCCAGCACGTCCCATCCGTATTTGATACCGGCAGGAATACTCTCCAGGAAACTATATTCCTTGGTGATGGGTTGGTAGAGACCTGCAAGACTGCTTACCACAAAGCCTAACTTGAGATCGGGTGTGAGTTGGGTGGTTACCGTATCTTGCTTGCTCTCGTTGCCAAAGACGATAGTTACCGTACGGGCTTTGATGCTGTCGGCAGGTGTTGTGGAGGTGTCGAGTAAATCCTGTCGACGACCTAATAAATCAACAAACTCATTATAAGAGTCAACGGGACTGCCGTTCAAAGCCAGAATTTTGTCACCGGCTTTAATACCTATTTTGTCTGCTGGTGTTCCGGGGATGACGCTGTCAACCTTGGCAGGTAGCAGCGGACGTACGAACGAGGGGTCGGCCTTAAGCATGCCAAGCAGGTTAAGGTCGCCAGGCAGTTTGATACTCATTTTCTTTCCCTGTCGGATGATATCCACACGTTTTGCCTCCGAGATGTCACGGTAGAGGTCGGCAGAGAAGTCCTTGAAAGCCCCTTTCTCTGTACCTATCAAGATGTCACCATCCTTGAAACCGTATGATTTGGCCTCCTTATTGAACTTCATACCCAGTGTCATATCTTTCACTGGAATATAAGTATCGCCCCAGTAGAATAGAATCATTGAGTAGATAAAGAGTGCCAACAGGAAATTCACCAGCACACCGCCAATCATAATCAGCAGTCGCTGCCACGCAGGCTTAGCACGAAATTCCCAAGGCTGTACGGGTTGTTTCATCTGTTCGGTATCGAAACTTTCGTCTATCATACCGGCTATCTTGCAGTAACCGCCTAATGGCAGCCAGCCAATACCGTATTCCGTATCACTGTTTTTGGGTTTAAACTTAAACAGACTGAATTTCCAGTCAAAGAAAACGTAGAATTTCTCAACTCTCACTCCAAAGAGTTTGGAAAAGAAGAAATGGCCTCCCTCATGGAGCAATACCAGTAGAGAGATGGCGAGGATGAATTGTAATACTCTAATTAAAAATACTTCCATTTTACAAATTGAAAATTATTATTTCATTAATTCTGCCGCTATGCGACGCGCCTCGGCATCTGTAGCGACATAAGTGTCGTAGGTGGGATTGGAGTCGAAGGTGCATTTTGCCATTGTTTCGGCAATAATGTCACTCATCTGGAGGAACGAACATTTGTCTTCCAGGAAACCGCGATTCACGATTTCATTGGCAGCATTCACGATGCAAGGCATGTTACCGCCCTTCTGTATGGATTCAAAGGCCAGTGCCAGACAGCGGAACTTCTTCAAATCTGGTTCGAAGAACTCCAGTTTCTGGGCAGAAAAGAGGTCGAGGCGCTCCCCTGAGAGTGTGAGACGCTTGGGGAAAGAGAAAGCATACTGGATGGGGAGTCGCATATCGGGAACACCAAGTTGTGCCTTGACAGCACCGTCTTGGAATTGTACTGCGCTATGTACGATGCTCTGCGGATGTACTAACACCTGTATCTGTGATGCTTTGACGCCAAAGAGCCATTTGGCCTCTATCACTTCAAAACCCTTGTTCATCATCGAGGCGGAATCGATGGTGATTTTTGCTCCCATGTCCCAAGTGGGGTGTCGCAAAGCGTCTTCCTTCGTCACTTTGGCTATTTGCTCCATTGTCATATTGCGGAACGGACCGCCGCTGGCTGTGAGCAGAATCTTTTCAATGGGATTATTATCTTCGCCCACCAGACTCTGGAAAATGGCAGAATGCTCGCTGTCAACAGGTAGGATAGGCGCATGATACTGGGTGGCAAGATCCTGGATTAGTTCGCCTGCCACGACTAATGTCTCCTTATTGGCAAGTGCAATGGCCTTTCGGGCTTTGATGGCATGGATTGTCGGCGACAGTCCTGCGAAGCCTACCATCGCAGTCAGTACCATGTCAATAGGCGCAGATTCCACGATTTCATCAAGCGCCTGTTTGCCTGCATAGACTTTTACGTCGGGTAAGTCGTCCATGAGTCGTTTCAGTTCATCGTAACGTGCTTCATTGGCAATAACGATAGCTGCGGGCTTAAACTGATGAGCCTGCTGTGCTAAAAGTTCTACCTTGTTGTTGGCAGTCAGGCAGTAGACTTCATAGAGGTCTGCATGTTCTTGTATTACCTGTAGTGCCTGAGTACCTATCGACCCCGTAGAGCCGAGGATAGCTATTTGTCTTTTCTTCATAGTTCTAACAATCCCTCTGGGATTTGCATGATGATAGTTCTTTCTTTGGTATTGATATGCTCAATCAGTTCGTCAGAGGCGGGTACGAGTCTTCCGTCTTCCAGTTCGAAGAGCAGGTTGGCAGTACTGTCGTCGATATGAGCGATAGCTCCAACCTTCTTGCCACTATTTGCTTCGACTAAATCGAAGCCTATAAGGGAAGCAAGGGTAGGGGCATCGTCTTCCTCTGCCAGGCGACGAGGGAAAAAGACGTTACAACCTGTCAGTTCTGCGGCTCTTTCCTGTGAATCGACATCACAAAATTTCACTAAGGCGACAACATCAGAACGGAAACGATACTCTTCCATGAAGAAAGGTACGAGTATTCCGTCGATTTCAAGGACGAGATAGTCGGCATCCACACGGTCGAAGATGTCGTCGTCAAACTGGAACGACACCTCGCCCTTTACGCCGTGTGCCTTTCCTAATCGGCCTATCTTGTACACCTCTTCTTTCTTGATCATCGCTTAGTCTATTCTCTCAATTTTCGCACCAAGGGCATTCAGTCGTGCCTCAATGTTCTCATAGCCTCGGTCTATCTGCTCAATATTGCTGATGAGGCTGGTGCCATTAGCACTCAGGGCTGCTATCAGCAGGGCTATACCGGCACGGATGTCAGGACTCGACATTCGACTGGCTCTTAGTATCAATTTCCGGTCGTGACCTACGACTACTGCACGGTGCGGATCACATAGAATAATCTGCGCCCCCATGTCTATCAGTCTGTCGACAAAGAACAGTCGGCTTTCAAACATCTTCTGATGGAAGAGTACTGAACCGCGAGCCTGTGTGGCCACCACAATCAGCACACTCAGAAGGTCGGGAGTCAGTCCGGGCCAAGGGGCATCAGCCAGTGTCATGATGGTGCCGTCGATAAACGAATCAACCACATAGTGTTTCTGGCGGGGTATGTAAAGATCGTCACCGTCCACCTCAACCTTCACACCCAGTCGGCGGAAGGCATCAGGGATGATACCTAGGTCTTTCAAAGAAACATCCTTGATGCGGATGCCGTCGCCCACCATAGCTGCCATACCGATAAACGAGCCCACTTCAATCATGTCGGGCAAAAGCTTGTGCTCTGTGCCGTGCAGTTCCTTGACACCTTCGATGGTCAGCAGATTAGAACCGATACCGCTGATTTTAGCCCCCATCCTGTTCAGCATCTGACAGAGCTGCTGGATGTAAGGTTCGCAGGCTGCATTATATATAGTGGTGACGCCTTTTGCAAATACGGAAGCCATGATGATGTTGGCAGTACCGGTCACCGACGCCTCGTCGAGCAACATATATGCTCCTATCAGTTTCCCTTGTCTTGGGGCTGCTATTTCATAGACGCTACGCTCGGGAACCTGATGGAACTTAGCTCCCAGTTTCTGGAATCCCAGGAAGTGGGTGTCCAGTCGGCGCCTTCCAATCTTGTCGCCTCCGGGTTTCGCAATGACCGCCTTACCCATGCGTGCCAACAACGGACCTATCATCATTACAGAACCACGCAGTTGTGCACATTTCTGTACAAACTCATCACTCTCCAGGTATTTGAGGTTGAGCTCGTCGGCTTGGAAGATAGAACTCTTGCCTTGTTGGGAAACCTTAACCCCAATGTCCTTCAGCAACTGAATGAGATTATTGACATCCCTGATGTCGGGGATGTTGTGGATGGTCACAGGCTCGTGAGTGAGCAATGTGGCACAGATTACCTGAAGCGCTTCGTTCTTGGCACCCTGTGGGGTGATGGTTCCGCTAAGCAGATGTCCGCCTTCTATTTTGAATGATGCCATGGGGATGATGTTGATTATTTTCTGTGCTTTCCTTTCTTCCCTTCATTGGGAACGGCACCTTGTAAGTTGTCGAAACGGAAAGAGGAAAGGTCTATCTGGATTTTCCCGTCAGTGAAGCGTGCCAAGTCGTCGGCCACTTTCTCATCGTCTATTGTACCATGTCCCCAGGTTGCGAGATTGCGCTTCATCTGGTTGGCTGTCAGTCGTACCAGTTCGTCGCGCTCGCTGCCCTCAGGCATTGTCTTCAACTCTTCAAACAACTGTTCAATCAGTCTGCCGTAATGGCGCATGTGTGCTCCACCAGTAGGGTGTTCCATCGGTGCAGGCTTTGAAGAAATTCTCTCCGCTTCACTCACATCATAGGGCCAGTCAATGTCCAGTTGCTTATGGCTCATCAGGTATAGGTGATCCCAAAGTGCCTGCTCGTAGTTCTCGCTGTCCAGCAACTGCGGGTTCTTGCTCTCCATCAGGCAGATGATGGTCTCAGCACATTTCTGTCGCTCGTCCTTGTCTTCCAGACTGACAGCCAAGTCCACCATCTTCTGGATTTCACGCCCATATTCAGGCATCACCAGTTTTTCCCGTTGTGTGTTGTAGTCTAATCCTTCTATATTCATAATAATTTCTTTGGTTTCAGTGCTACAAAATCTTTCAGATAGAAAGGCTCAAAGTATGCCACGTCCTCAGTCTGCCCGTTCAGCAGTCGTTTCTCTGCCAGGGGCTGCATCCATTTGGCAATAGGTTCAATACCGTCGATGAAATGGGCATTGACGTGCTGAATCACCTCCATGCATTTCTTGGCTCCGTTGCCGAAGAAGTAAACGGGGCGCTCGTCGAGCCATTCCTTATAAGTGTCACCTGTCACCACATCGGCACCAGTAGGACGAATCTCTCTCAGTGCTCTGTCGTAGATGGCAGAATAGACCTCCATCCTTCTGGCGTCGAGCATAGGGCAGAGCAGGGCATTCTCTTCTATCTCTTCGTGCCCAAGTAAAATCGGAACACAAAGCAGTTCAAGCGTTGGAATGCTGATTAATTTTAGTTCTCTGCCGTAGCAGACACCCTTTGCCATTGACACGCCAATGCGTAAACCGGTATATGAACCTGGTCCGCTGCTCACTGCCACCGCATCGAACGGAATGGCGTGAGAGTCGGTAAATGATAGTGCTTCGTCAACCATCGAGCCCAGGCGTTCTGCATGGTTCGGACCACTGTGGTCCTCCTCGTGGTAAATGCAGTGACTGTCTTCTGATACAGCCACCGAACATACCGAAGTACTTGTTTCTATATGTAATATGCAAGCCATACTATCTTTTTCTTTTGAGCTACAAAGGTACGAATAAATGAGTAAAGTACAAAAAGAAAACTCCAATTTTTTCTTTTGTACTTTCGAATGGCAGTATCTTCGACATCGTTAAAGGGATGAATAAGTAAGAAGAAAACCAAATTTTATTTGGATTTTCTCTCAATTTACACTACCTTTGCAGACGAAATAAAAGAATCGTAATATTATGATACAATCAATGACGGGCTACGGCAAGGCTGTCGTGGTCTATAAAGAGAAGAAAATCAACGTAGAAATCAAGTCGCTCAACTCAAAGCAGTTGGACCTCACCACCCGTGTTGCTCCCCTCTATCGTGAAAAAGAGATGGAGATACGCCAGATGGTAGCTCAGCGCGTGATTCGTGGTAAGGTGGAAATGGGAGTGTGGATTGAGAAAGATGCAGCTTCCGAAGCTACTCCTTTGAATGTGGCCCTGATGGAGAACTACTATCAGCAGCTGAAGGGCTTCGCTGAGAGTCATGGTATTGCTGAGGGTATGGATTGGATGCAGACACTGACCCGTATGCCCGATGTGCTGACCAAGACGGAAGTCGAGGTTCTGGCTGACGAGGAGTGGGCAGCTGTTCGTGCTGGTGTCGAAGAAGCCCTGCAGCATCTGGTTGACTTCCGTACGCAGGAAGGTGCTGCATTGGAGAAGAAGTTCGGTGAGAAGATTGACAACATCGAACAACTCTTGGCGTCCATCGAACCTTATGAGAAGGGCCGTGTAGAGAAAATCCGCTCCCGTATTGTTGACGGGCTGAAGCAGATTCCTGAGGCGGAGTACGACAAGAACCGTCTGGAACAGGAGCTCATCTATTATATTGAGAAACTGGACATCAGTGAGGAGAAACAACGTTTGGCTAACCACTTGAAGTATTTCCGTGAGACGATGGCAGATGCCCCCGGACAGGGAAAGAAACTCGGTTTCATCGCTCAAGAGATGGGTCGCGAAATCAACACCACAGGCTCTAAGTCCAATCAGGCTGAAATGCAAAACATTGTGGTGAAGATGAAGGACGAGTTGGAACAAATTAAGGAACAAGTGCTAAATGCCTTGTAATGCTTAATGCATAATGCATAATGATGAATAAGGGAAAACTGATAATTGTTAGTGCCCCAAGTGGTAGTGGCAAGTCGACCATCGTTAATTGGTTGATGCAGGAACATCCTGAGTTGAATCTCTATTTCTCCATTTCTTGTACTTCCCGTGCTCCACGAGGAACGGAACAGAATGGGGTGGAGTATTTCTTTCTGACGCCAGAGGAGTTTAAGGCAAAAATTCAGAACGGAGACTTCCTGGAGTATGAGGAAGTCTATGAGAACCGCTTTTATGGTACGCTCAAACAACAAGTGGAAAATCAGCGCGAACAAGGGCAGAACGTGGTGTTCGACGTAGATGTGAAGGGAGGCGTGAATATCAAGAAATACTATGGCGAGGCAGCATTAAGCCTGTTTATCCAGCCACCTTCTGTGGAAGAGTTACGTCGCCGATTGGAAGGGAGAGGTACTGATACCCCAGAAGCCATAGAACAGCGACTGGCTAAGGCAGAATACGAGTTGACCTTTGCTTCTCAATTTGACAGAATTATCATTAACGATGATTTGGAAACTGCAAAGCAGGAAACCTTGAAAGTGCTAAGTGACTTTCTGAAATGATAAAGACAGGTATTTTCGGCGGTTCGTTCAATCCGATTCACTATGGGCATATCGCTCTGGCTCAGGAGATACTCCGGCAAACGGATCTGGATGAAATATGGCTGATGGTATCACCACAAAACCCACTGAAGCAAGGTGCTACCGACCTGCTGGCAGACCATTTGCGCTATGAGTTAGCTCAAAAGGCATTGGAGGGGGTGCAAGGTGTCGAGGCTTGCAACTATGAGTTCCACCTGCCGAAACCTTCCTATACATGGAATACGCTGCAACATCTCAAGAAAGACTATCCTGACAGGGAATTCTCGTTGGTGATAGGTGGCGACAACTGGGAACGGCTGAGCCGTTGGTATCATTGGAAGGATATTCTCAGGAACCACAACGTAGTGGTATATCCGCGTGACGGACAAAGGGGAACAGTAGAAGCTCGGTTGTTGCCTGTGTCAAGCACAGAGATTCGTGAACGGGTGAGAGCAGGCAAGTCCATTCAGGGTTTGGTGCCTGATAGAATTATAGAGGATGTAGAACGGCTTTACGCAAACAGATGAAGCGATTTTTGCAGATAGTAGGATTGTTGTGGCGACCATTATGTGTGAATGGGGCCTTCTTCGTCTTTATGTTTGCATTGGGCTATCTCTGTACGCAGACGGAGGTCCGGCTTCACATCAAAGGGGCTAAGCCCTACGAACTTTCCGCTACCGAGCTTTTCTTCGATCTTTATCTTGTTTGTGCTGTTCTGGCACTTATTCCAAGTAAGGTGCGGAAATGGGTGCGCCTGCTGTTGGCAGTTCTTTTCTATGCCGTAGCCTTGATAGATATGTTCTGCTACGTGCATTTCGAGTCAACACTCACTCCCACCATGCTGATGCTCTTTTTTGAGACGACAGGGCGCGAGGCAAAGGAGTTTCTCGGCTCATATATGGGGTGGGATATGTTTACCTCGAAGACGGGTTGGGTGTTGCTCATTGCTATGTTGCACACGCTATGGGCAATGTGCAGTGGCTGGCTCAAGCGACAGTTTCGGAAGACTCACCTTCAACTTACTGAATCTGCTGCACACTGTTCTCAAGCCGTTTTGGGTGTGGCAACCCTGTCACTTTTTATCTATTGCGCCTCTGAATGTTGGACTAACAAACAGGCCATCCATCGCTTGATGACAAAGTCGAACCTTGGTGAGGTGGAGCACGAACTGACCAATAAGGACTGTGCTAATCTCTATCTGCCTATTCATCGTATGGTGTTCAGTCTTTATGCCAACCGCTTGGCTTCCCAGCAGATTGAACATCTGGTGAAAGCCACCGAGCAGGTGCAGGTGGACAGCTGTTCATTCCTTAGTCCGCAGATAGTACTCATCATAGGTGAGAGTTTTAATAAACACCGTTCCCAGCTCTATGGCTACGACAAGCCAACCACTCCCCGCCAACTTCGCAGACAGCAGGACAGCACACTGGTTGCATTCACTGATGTGGTGGCTCCGTGGAACCTTACCAGTTTTGTATTCAAACGCGTATTCTCCCTCCATTCCGTGGGTGATGAAGGTGATTGGAGCGACAGTCCGATGTTCCCTGAGGTGTTCCGCAAGGCTGGTTATCACGTCACTTTCCTTACCAATCAGTTCCTGCCAAAGGTGGGCGAGGCAGTCTATGACTTCAGTGGAGGCTTCTTCCTGAATCATCCCGAGTTGAGCAAACAGTTCTTCGACACCCGTAATACCAAGTTGCATCCTTATGATGAAGGGCTGCTGAAGGACTATGATGCCCTGCCGCATCATGAGCATCAACTGACCATCTTCCATCTGATGGGACAGCACGTTGACTATTTGGGACGTTTCCCTCGGAATTCACGCAGACATTTCTCTCCTGCCGATTATCCGGATAAAAAACTCTCGGAGAAACGGATGTGGGTCAATGCCGATTACGACAATGCCACGCTCTATAATGACTCCGTCGTCGATGAGATTGTACGTCGGTTCGAACACGAGAATGCCATTGTCATCTATATGCCCGATCATGGGGAGGAGTGTTTCAACGGCGCCCTCGATTTCTTTGGTCGTATGCATTCCGCCACCATCGACTACCGTTTGGCTCGCGAGGAGTTTGAGATACCTTTCTGGATATGGGCCTCCGACACCTATCGTCAGACGCATCCTGATGTTTGGGCGACTATCTGGCGTGCTTCCCATCGGCCTTATATGACTGATGTGTTGCCCCATACCCTTATGTTCTTGGGTGGTATTCATTCCAAGGACTACCGCCCTGACTACGATATTCTCAACAGCAGGTATGATGCCAAGCGTCCTCGCCTGTTGAAAAACGAAACAAACTATAATGATTTGAAAATTGGAAAATAATTTTCTGACACGGAGCGAATGTTCGGCAATGCGTGGTATCGCCATTCTTGCCATTATGTTGCACAACTACTGCCACTTCATAGGTCGTATTGTGCAGGAAAACGAATATCAGTTCTTTGCTTCCAATAACCAGCGTCTCTGGCAAGTGCTGACGCATCCCGATGCCCTGTTGCCAGTTCACCTGTTGTCGTATTTCGGCCATTATGGTGTGCCGGTATTCCTCTTTCTGAGTGGATTCGGACTGGTGATGAAGTATGAACCCCCCTCCCCAACCCCTCCCCGAGAGGGTGGGGCTTTCCAGTTCGTCAAGTACCATTATCTGAAACTCTTGAGGCTGCTGATAGTGGGCTTTTCGATTTTCCTCGTCGTCGATGTACTGGTGCCCGGACGTTTCCATTTCCATTGGTATAACGTGATAGCGCAGTTGCTCATGTATATCAATGTGCTGCCCGAGCCCGACAAGATTATCTGGCCTGGCATCTATTGGTTCTTCGGTCTGATGATACAGCTCTACATCGCGTATCGCCTGTTCCTCTATCGGCAAAAGAGCATCTGGGTTGTTGCACTGATTGCCATCTGCTGGTTGCTTCAAGTGTTCTGCGACCCTGAAGGCGAGACGCTCAATCGCCTGCGTTATAATTTTATAGGTGGTATGCTTCCCTTCGGACTGGGTATCTTGTTCGCAAGAATTCCCACCCTGGGACTGAAATGTTCCCACCCTGGGACCAAAGCAGTCCCACGCTGGGAATATATCGCGGCCTTGCTTCTCTCAACTGCCTGTATCGTAGCAATGAGTTTCTGGTATCACAGTTGGTTCTTTGTTCCTGTGTTTATCATTATAGGAACTGTCGCATCAGTTAAGTTGATGCCAGGCTGGATGCTCAACATCGTCACATGGATAGGCTCGATTTCTGCAGCTATGTTTGTGGCTCATCCCATTGTTCGCAGACTCTTTATCACCGTTGCCTGGAAACAGGATATCTACGACGGTCTGATGCTCTATGTCCTTGTGACGATAGCCTTCTCGTGGGTTGTCAAGCAGTTGATAGACCGTATTCCCAAACCAAAACTATGAAGATTAAGGATATAGAATTAGCCAATGTAAGTCGCTTTCGTGGCGAGTTGATGGGAGCAGCCATGCTGTTCATCATTCTTTTCCACGTGCCATTGGAGCGTAGCAGCGAGTTCTTCGGATTGAGACGATGCGGAAATGTTGGTGTTGACATGTTCCTTTTCCTGAGTGGTATAGGTCTTTGGTTCTCGTGGGTAAAGAATCCGTCGGTGTGGCAATTCTATAAGCGACGTCTTCTGCGCGTCTATCCGGCTTGGCTGGTGATGGCTTCGCTTTACTATATACCTCGATTCGATTGGACTCAGGGCGACTATCTTGACTTGATAGGCGACATAACCATCAACTGGGACTTCTGGCTTCATGATGAACTAACCTTTTGGTACATCCCAGCCATTATGATGCTCTACCTTTGGGCACCGCCATATATGCGACTGATACAGCAACATCCTGTCTATCGCTGGATGCCAGTACTGATGATTCTGTGGTGCATCTGGGTGCAGTGGATAGCTCCTTTGCATCAGGCCTTCGGACATATCGAGATATTCTGGAGTCGTGTACCAATTTTCTTTATCGGCATCAACTGTGGCGAGTTGGTTAGGCGAGAGACCAAGATTGATGGTGCTGGCATCTGGATGATTCTGTTCTTGTTCCTTGCCACTTTCAGCTCTTGTTTCTATTTGGAACAAGTGACGCATGGGCGATTCCCCCTGTTTGTAGAGCGAATGATATACATCCCCTTTACCATTACGCTTATCCTGATGCTGAATCGCGTGTTCCGCAGAACGCCAAAGTGGTTCAATCGCTTCTGTGCATTCTTTGGAGCCCTGAGTCTGGAGGCCTATCTGATACACGATCACTTCGTGCTGACATATGTCACACCTTACAATCTTGGCTATTGGCCTACTGCTTTGCTGACCATTGTGATTACAATCCCGCTTGCCTGGCTGTTGCAAAAGGCACTAAAACTGTTGGTAAGGATATGAGGAAGGTATATGCATTCGACTTTGACGGAACGCTCACCACCAAAGATACTTTGCTGGAGTTTATCCGTTTTGCCAAAGGCCGTTCGAGTTTTTGGCGGGGATTCCTGCGTTATGCCCACCTTCTGGTATTGATGAAACTAGGGCTCTATCCTAATTGGAAAGCCAAGCAGCAGGTGTTTGCCCACTTCTTTAGGGGAATGACTGTCGGGGATTTCAATGCCGTCTGTCAGGATTTTGCAGCCTCATCCAGACATCTGTTGCGGACCAAAGGCATTGACGCCATCAGTAAAGCCCTCAGTGAAGGGTCGGATGTACTGATCATCAGTGCATCTATCGACAACTGGGTGCAGCCATTCTTTGCTGATGTAAAGGTCGTAGGCACTCAGATAGAGGTAAAAGACGGCGTGTTGACAGGACGATTCCTCACCAGGAACTGCTATGGAGAGGAAAAGGTGAATCGCCTGAACGCCCTATACCCTAATCGTCAGGACTATCACCTAATTGCCTTCGGCGACAGCAGAGGCGATAAGGAGTTGCTGGCTTTTGCAGATGAATCGCATTATAAACCATTTAGATAAGTTTGAAGACAATGAAGATATTTAAAATTAAACCGATAGAAAGAGTACAGGCTATTGTAGTGCTGGTGCTGGTGATTGTACTGAATCTGATGCTTATCAGTAAGTATCCTGATTTTGTGAATATCATGCCTGAGGATTATAAGGAGTTTATCCACCAGTTCAAGGTGTCTGGTTTCGATCCGATCACTTACTCTACTGTAACCAGCTGGTATCAGGGCTATAACGTATATCGCCACCCTTTGCTGGCCTTTATGATGTGGATTCCCAACGTGCTGAATGCATGGCTCTTGAATTTGACGGGACTTAATCTGGTGCAGTATGTCGTAGGCATCATATTGGTGTTCTGTGGGTTCTATTCATATATCTTTATGCGTCGTATCTTGGTTGAGGTAATTGGTGTGAAGGAGAAGGATGGCATCATTCTTAATGCAATGTTCTTTGGCTTTGCCTATACGATGGTGGGATTGGTGGTTCCCGACCACTTTGTGATGTCGCAGATGCTATTGTTGCTCACATTCTATCTCAGTGGCATAGCTATGAATAACGGCAGGCGGCTCAGCATTCTGAAAACGGTCGTTTTGTTTGTGCTCACAGCAGGTGTTACACTCAGTAATGGTGTAAAGATTTACCTATCGGCTTTGTTCACAAACAAGTGGCGTTTCTTCCGTCCTTCCTATCTTATCATTGCTGTTATCCTGCCTGCAGCACTGATGTGGACATTCTGCAGATGGGAATATCGCGAGTTTGTGTTGCCAACGGAGAAGGCTGCGCAGGCCAAGAAAGCTGCGCAACGTCGTGCCGACCTTAACAAGTTTATAAAGATGTATGCAGAACAGACGGGCGAGACGGATTCTGCTTTGATTGTCCAAGGTGGTCGCGAACTTTATCGGAATCATATTTGGGAGGTTCACGAGAAGAACATGAAGGACCCTTGGAATGCCCATACTGGTAAACCGATTGCCAAAGAAGGGTTTATGAAGTGGACGGATATTTCGACAGACCGTGTTGAGACAGTATGGCACAACCTTTTTGGCGAGACCATCCAACTGCATCAGGACTATCTGCTTGACGACACGCTGAAGAGTCGTCCTGTGGTGGTGGAATATCGCTATATACTGAACTATGTGGTTGAGGCTTTGATCATTGCCTTGTTCCTGATAGGTATCTGGATGGGGCGCAAGCAGCGTTTCCTATGGATGATTCTCTCATGCTTTGCCGTTGATATGGTTCTGCACTTGGGTCTTGGTTTTGGCATCAACGAAATCTATATCATGGGTCCGCATTGGCTGTATGTCATTCCCATCTCCATCGCCTTTATCTTCAAATATGCCAATGTCAAGTGGCGCAAACCACTCAGGGTTGTCACCGCTCTCCTGGCCGTATTCCTTTTGGGATGGAATGGCTACTTGTTTGCCATCAGCTAACGATTATGTAAGAAAGGCTTTATGAAAATATCAATATTAGTTCCTGTTTATGGTGTAGAGAAGTACATTCCACAATGTGCTAAGACTCTTTTTGAACAGACATACCATGATATAGAATACATTTTTGTTGATGACTGTTCGCCAGATGATAGCATTGTGGTGCTTCAACAGATATTGGCCAACTATCCAGAAAGAAAAAACCAAGTGCATATCGTCCGTCACGACCATAACAGAGGGTTAGGTGCAGCACGTAAAACTGCTTTTGATGCTGCTACAGGCGATTTCGTCATCAATGTTGACAGTGACGACTATCTGTCATTAAACGCAGTAGAGCTTTTGGTTGCTAAACAACAGGAGACGGGGGCTGATATCGTATCAAGTTCATACACGCCGGTATTCCAGGACGGAACAGCCATTCTCCATGCTGAACCCCATTACAGCAAGGATGATTGCCTGAAACTGATGCTCATCCAAAATACGTTGCTTCCTCATATCTGGGCACGGCTCATACGCAGGAGCCTGTATATTGAACATGGCATTACCTCTGTCGAAGGCATTAATATGGCAGAGGACCTGGCACTCACGCCACGACTGATTCATGCTGCAACCAGCGTTTCCTATGTTAAAGAATCTACCTATTATTATAGAGACGATTCATCTGCAAGCACATTTGCCAACCAGCTTTCCAGAAAACATATCATATCACTGTTGAAAGCCAATCAGGAACTATGGGTGTATTTCAGGGAAAAAGATGTGGAAGGAAAATTTCTTTTTGCCTTGGAAATCGGAATGATGAACACTTACCATCTGGCATTAAAGTCAGGACTTGCGCTAAAAGAAATCAACGAAATCATGTCTTACAAGCCACAGCACCCTCTTTTCTGTGTCTTGCATGGCTTGTTTGCTCATAGCAATACCATCCCAATGCTGAGATTTGCTTTCCTGTCAGTCAAGTGGTTTTACAAGAAACTGTTCTTTATGAAAGTCAGACAGTCTTCTAATGTCTTCACATGAAGCAGTTTCATCACACCTATATAGATAATGGCCACCAACACCATTCGTACACATAATAACAGCCAAAGCGTTTCGGTCCAAAGTGTACAGTAATAAACCAGTATCATACATAGTGCTGCAATAAATGCGAAAGGCAAAGTGTCCTTCAATGCTGAAAGAACTGATAATGGATGAATGCGCCTCATCGTGTAATGCCATATAAGGGTGAAGCTTAAATTCAGTAACGAAAATGCTGCTACCATTATTGTAATACCAAACGACGATAAACAGAGCGTAATACCTATTTGAAGTATTATCTGCAAAACAACAGTCCGAAGATAGAGGTCAGACCTTCCACGACTGATAATATAATTCTGATAGAGAACATGCAAGGGAAGGAATGCCCCGCCTAAACAAAGAATCTGAAGCAAAGGAACACACTGTTCCCATTTGGGTCCTACTGTTAACAGAATAAATTCATGCGCAACCAACGCCAAGCCAAACATCAGTGGGAAAGAAACAAACGAGATGAATCGTAGCATCTTTCGGAACACTCGTTCCTGACGATTCTCCTCCTCATTGATACTGGCCAGAACGGGTTGAGCCACCTGGGCCATCGTGTTGGATATGAATGAACTGCCCATCGTGTTCCATTTGTTGGCCTGCGTAAACAAACCTACCGTTGAAATTGGAAGTAACTTACCAAAAATGAATGTCAGTACGTTTTGACTGATAACAGTCAGCATATTCGTTATCAACATCTTTGATGAAAAACCAAACATACGCTTTATCGGACTGAAATCAACAGGTAGGGTAGGTATCCAACCGGTATAATAATACTTGAAGAGTGTGGCTACGGAGATATAGATAATTTGCTGCCAAGCCAAACTCCAGTAGCCGTAGCCGTTCCATGCCATCCATACACCACAAATGCCTGAAGTGAGCAGGGAGACAATAGCTGCTATTGCTAATTCACGATTGCGTAATTCTATCCACAATTTGGCATTGGGAACAATGCCTGTAGCAGAAAGGGGTATGGTGAGAAAGGCCAGTCTGGACACATCAGTCAGCAGGGGCTGTTCGAAAAATCGTGCTATCAAAGGAGCGCATAAGAATAATACAACATACATGGAGCATCCTGCCAGAATATTAAACCAGGCCACAGCATTGTAATCGCGCTGAGTAGGAGTCTTTAGATTTGCCAATGCTTGAGAAAATCCAGCTGCTTGTATACATCCTGCCAGTAAAGTGAAAATGGTTATCAATGCCAAGATACCATAATCGTCAGTCGATAACAATCGACCTAAGAAAATGCCAAATACAAGATTCAATACTTGAGTAGCCCCATTATTGACGGCTCCCCAAGCAATGCCTTTTGCTGTCCGTTCCTTCAAATTCCCTGTCGCCATTTACCTGTATTTCTCAGGATCGACAGTTTTCGTGGCGTCAGCTACCAGTTCTGTCAGATATTCGCGCACTCTTTTAAGACCGTCGCCACCGGGGCGCGCATTACTACCACTGGAATACACCCTCGCCCCTTCCGAAAACGTAGCCTCGAAATGCCACATATAACCGTCCAGCACCTCGAACACAGGGCGATAGTGCTCCTTATACTTCATCATCTTCTCTTCCACGATAATCTGTTTCAGCTTCTCCAGCTCCTCCTTGCCAATCTTCTTCTGGTACAGGTCGCCATAGCTTTCCTTCATGGCTATCACTACGAAAGTGCCGTTGGGCAGTTTCTCCACGCGTCCAAAATACTCATAGCCAGCCATCGTACCACTCTTGGTATATTCCAGCAGCACCAACTGACCCTCCGGAGCCTTTGTGCCACAGCACAGCAGACTCATCATCGTCCCTATCATGCAAAACAAGAATTTCTTCATAGTCTACGTTGTTTTTATTATGTTTTGCAAAGATACGAATAAGCGAGGACAAAACCAAATAAAACTTGATTTATTTGTTTTGTCGAGCGAGAGTATCTTCGAGACGCAGTCTCAAAGGTACGATTAAGTGAGCAGAAAACCGAAAAAGCACTACCCGTTGCTAGAATCAAAGAAAAACAACGGGTGGACAAAATGAATTATTTGGTGGATAAAAGTGCGTTTTAGCGAATTATACATCTTTTTTGTCGTCTTTTCGTCCAACATTATTATAAAACAGCGTAGTTTTGTGGCGGATTTTGTTTACAAAACTCCTAAAACCGTTTTTAAAGTGCGATAATTAACTACTAATATATTTCAATAATGAGAAAACTTTACTGCTTCTTTCTGTTGGCTCTTTTGCCACAGTTTCTTTTCGCTTACACCCAGCAGCGTGTCAGCGTTCATGATCCCAGTATTGTATGGGACAATGCGGGAACCTACTATGTGTTTGGTTCGCATGAGGCTTGGGCCAAATCTACTGACCTCATGAACTGGTCGGATGTGCCAGTAGCATGGCGTACGACATCAAGCGCCAGTGTCACTTGCGAGACCGCTTTCAATGTGAATGCCACCACAACTATCAAAGTGGGGGGGGCAAATCGTGATTTCAAGAATGGTAACGGCGATGCCTTTGATGTAGAGGCCTATTCTGCCGCAGGATATGTAAAAAAGGAAGATGCTGATCCTGAAACATATCAAATCAGCGGAAACCTTTGGGCACCCGATGTCATCTGGAATCCCACGATGGAAAAGTGGTGCATGTACCTCAGCATTAATGGTGATAATGCCAATTGCAGCATTGTTTTGCTGACAGCCGATAACATTGAAGGCCCATATCTTTATCAAGGTCCTGTTGTATTCAGTGGATTTAATCTCGGTTCCACCACCTTATCTTATAAATATACCGACTTAGAGATAGCGCTTGGTACTCAAGCTTCTCTCCCCAGCCGTTATGCCGTCGGCAACCTGAGTGGCTGGCGCCAGCGTTGGCCCAATGCCATTGACCCTTGTGTCTTCTACGACCAGGAGGGTAAGCTTTGGATGTCCTACGGTTCATGGCATGGAGGTATCTATATGTTGGAACTTGATGAGAAGACAGGTCTGCGCGACTATGACGTGACGTACACCTATACGGAAGGCGACAAGGGTGCCAACGATGTCCGCCAGGATCCTTATTTCGGCAAGAAGATAGCTGGAGGCCGCGGCGTTTCTGGTGAGGCCTCGTATGTGAAGTATATCGACGGCTATTATTACCTGTTTGTGACTTATGGTGGGCTTAAAGCTAATGCAGGCTACCAAATGCGAGTGTTCCGCTCTACCAGTCCTACTGGGCCATATAATGACCCCTATAATGGTGATGGAGTGGCAATCTATCCAGAAGCAAGTATGAATTATGGACCTGATGGAACCCGCAAGACCAATCGTGGTGAGAACATCTTTGGAGCCTATGGTGATTGGGGGTTCATGGCTACTGGCGACGATTCTGAGCGTTCTCAGGGACACAACTCGGTCATAACAAATGGCGACCAGACTTTTATGGTATATCATACCCGTTTCCAGAACCGATCAATTGTTGAGGCTCATGAATTGCGTGTTCATCAGGTATTTAAGAACAGCGATGGCTGGCTCTGTGCAGCTCCGTTTGAATATACTGGCGAGACGGTAACTAATACTCAGATTAAGACAACTCAGCAGGTTGCAACGGCCAATATTCCTGGTAATTACAAGATTCTCCTTCATGATAAGAATCTCGATCATGCAAATAAACAACTCAAGACTCCATTGAACATTGAGTTGAAATCTGATGGAACCATCGTTGGTGATAAGACAGGAACATGGAGTGTCACAGCAGGAACGTCGTATATTTCTATTAAGATTGATGAAAATAGTTATCAAAGCACTTATAATGGCGTACTCGTTGAACAAACCATGGAACCTACAGATGTCAAAGTCATTGCCTTTACCGCTATGAACAGGAAGAAAGAGGATAGAAATTCAGGCGATGGTGGCAATACCATTTGGGGCTATAAGGCGCCTTCCACGATTGGCGCCACCGACAAGGGTTGGGCAGAAGCTGGATCGTATACTACGCCTCTTAAATTGTCTACCAACAGTATGGTTACCTATAATCTCGAAGTGAATAGACTCGGTTCTGGCGATTATGCAGGCCTTGTTATAAATCTGTCAAAGACAGCTGGTCCTAATGAGAATAATGATAATGCTTGTCTCTTCTTGAGGTCTTCTGACTGGGCTTTCCATATTGGTACACAAGCTTGGTGGGCAGGATCTATTATTAATGCCAATACTTTTGGAGCAACTGCGACCAACACCGTTCTGGAAGGTGCAACTGTTGCCGTGAAAGTGCGTCGTGATGGTACAAAGGCTATCGTACAGACAGATATTACAAAGTCCGAGACAACCTATCACCACTATATGGCACAGGATTTAGGCAGTACTGACGATATTTATGTACTTGTTTGTGGTGACAATGCACAGTTAACGCTAAACGATTTCGCTATTGAGAACTATCAAGTGAATGGTGTCCTGCATGGTATTAATGATAATTCTGGTACGTTCGGAGCAGGTAGTCATACCGACTATACAATTGCGCCTGATGGTATGATGTCATTCCATTTTATCAATTATACAAACAAGTTGAATCCTTGGAACAACTGGGTATTTGAAATGGAGTATGATGGTAAATACAGTGATGTTGTTGCCGGTGGTGGTAACTGGGGAGCCTTGCAAGGCGGTGACGGTGCTGCAAATGTTGTTGATACAGGATGGCCAACGATTAATGGGTTAGGAGATAAGATGGATGGTGCCGATGTCGTACTGACTATTACTCGTAGTGGCGCAACTGTTACTGGTCATGCTGTTATGACTCCGACAAGTGGAGATTCCTTTACACGAGATTTCTCCTTTACTTCCACAGTTGATGGCTTTGCCTCCGCTCCAGCTACCATACGTCTGCTCACTGAAGGCGGTCACCTTGACCTGCTCAGTGCAAAGGTTGGTACCACCATCAGTGCATACGATTGGTCAACCTTCGTATGCGGCGATTACGCCCTTGATTTCTCACAGGCTCCTGACGGACTGACCGCTTATGCTGTCACTGGTCATGACGGCACTAATATTAATAAGGTGGAAGTGGCTTCGGCTGTTCCTGCAGGAACTCCTTTACTGCTGAAGGGTGATGCCAATACCACTTATTTCATTCCTGTTGCAGCTTCAGGTACAGCTCCTACTGTCAATCTGCTGAAGGCAGGAACCAATGTTATTCCCGAAAGTGGCAAGACCAAGTATGCACTGAGTGTTGAGAGTGGGGCAGCCCACTTCAAGAAGATAACTTCTGCACGTGCTATTCCTGTTGGCAAGGCTTACCTTGTATTCGACGAGGAGATTGCTGCCCGCGAACTCGGCTTTGACGGCTTCGACGGTGGAGATGCTACAGGTATTAATATGGTTAATGGTGAAGGGTTAAAGGTTAATGGTTCTGAGGTCTACTATGACCTGCAGGGTCGTCGCGTGCTCTATCCTAAGAAGGGCTTGTACATCGTAAATGGTAAAAAGGTTGTCATAAAGTAAGTCCCCTCCCGACCTCCCCTTTAACAAGGGGAGGTTACGGGCTTTAACAGAAAAAGCTACAAAAAACGAAAG
>JAEEGF010159905.1_pt1 | contig 21211 bp, 19 predicted proteins | sample 9134171 | NCBI WGS metagenome assembly JAEEGF01 (sample SAMN16246542, study PRJNA631951) | gut metagenome | biome: gut microbiome; feature: rumen; material: AP-attached | host: Bos | place: Iran: Karaj | collected 2018-10 | reverse complement strand
CAAGTCGAGGGTGGATGATGACACCCTCGACGCGATAGAAGAGGCCCTTATTGAATCCGACATGGGCGTCGATACCACCTTGAAGGTGATCGATGCCCTGGAGGAAAGGGTCGGCAGAGACCGCTACACTTCCTTCGAGGAACTGGTCGGCTATCTGCGAGATGAAATTTCCGCCCTCCTGCAGAAGGGCGGAAATTCTGTAGAAATGGATTTCTCCAAAAAGCCTTACGTGATACTCGTGGTAGGCGTGAACGGCGTGGGGAAAACCACCACTATAGGAAAGCTTGCCCATCTCTTCAAGAGCCAGGGCAAAAAGGTTATACTGGGAGCAGCGGATACCTTCCGCGCCGCCGCCGTGGACCAGCTTGTAATTTGGGCTGAGCGCGCCGGGGTGGACATTGTCCGCCAGGAAATGGGCTCCGACCCTGCATCCGTCGCCTACGACACCGTGAAGGCGGCCGTCGCGAGAGGCGCGGATGTTGCAATAATAGACACGGCAGGGCGCCTGCACAACCGCATCGACCTGATGAACGAGCTGGGCAAGATACGTAATGTCTGCCGCAAGGTCATCCCGGATGCCCCGCACGATGTCATGCTGATCCTCGATGCCTCCACCGGCCAGAACGCTTTCCAGCAGGCCAAGGAGTTCTCGAGGGCAACGGATATCACCTGCATCACCGTCACCAAGCTCGACGGTACGGCCAAGGGCGGGGTGGTGGTCGGCCTCACCGACCAGTTCGAGGTTCCCGTGCGTTTCATAGGGACCGGTGAGGGAATAGAAGATTTGAAACTTTTCGACAGGGACCGCTTCGTCGCTTCCCTGTTCGATCCGGAAGATTTGAAATAGGATATGAAAGTCTCTTACAATTGGCTCAAGGATTATCTTGAGATGAATCTTACCCCGGCAGAAGTTGCCGAGGCCATGACTGCGATAGGTATCGAGGTGGACAGCCTCGAAGAGCAGGAAGAGATCCCCGGCGGACTCGCCGGCGTGGTCGTCGCCAAGGTCGTGGAGTGCGAAGCGCATCCCGATTCCGACCATCTCCACATCACAAAGGTGGATGCGGGTACGGGGGAACTCCTGACGGTCGTATGCGGCGCGCCCAACGTGGCCGCCGGCCAGAAGGTGCTCTTCGCCCAGATTGGCACGGTTCTGCCCGGAGATTTCAAGATCAAGAAGTCCAAGATCCGCGGAGTGGAATCCTTCGGCATGATATGCGCGGAGGATGAACTCGGCATCGGCAGCAGCCACGACGGAATCATGGTGCTTCCGGAGGATGCTCCGGTCGGCACTCCGGCAAAAGACTGGCTGCATCTCAAGACCGAGGCGGTTATCGAGTACGAGATTACGGCGAACCGCGTGGATGCCGCTTCGCACATCGGCGTTGCGCGCGATCTCTACGCCTATCTCAAGTATCACGATCTTCCCGGCACGCTCAAATACCCGGATGTCAGTGGTTTTGCTGCTGGCAGTGGCAAGGATGCAATCGAGGTCGAGGTTCGTGACAGCGAGGGCGCACCGCGATACAGCGGCCTGACCATCAAGGACGTGAAGGTGGCTCCTTCTCCGGAATGGCTTCAGAAGAAACTCCTCAGCATCGGTCTCCGTCCCATCAACAACGTGGTGGATATAAGCAACTTCATCCTCTTCGAACTCGGGCAGCCCCTCCATACCTTCGATGCCGGCAAGATCGGCGGACGCAAGGTTGTGGTGCGCCGTGCGGCGGAAGGAGAGATCATCCGCACCCTGGACGGTGCGGACCACAAGCTCTGCGAAAAAGATATGGTCATCGCCGATACTACGCGCCCGATGTGCATCGCCGGCGTGTTCGGAGGTGAAGACAGCGGAGTGACCGAGGCCACCACCGAGGTCTTCCTCGAGAGCGCATATTTCGATCCCGGTTCCATCCGCAGGACCTCCAAGACTCAGGGCCTTCAGACCGATGCATCCTTCCGCTACGAACGCGGGGCGGATCCGGAGGTTCCCGTCTATGCCCTCAAGCGCGCTGCAATGCTTATCTGCGAGCTTACCGGAGGCCATGTGGCGAGCGGGATCACCGACATCTATCCCAAACCCGTCGAGCGCAAGCGCATCGAGCTCGATTACGACCGCATCGAGGCGTTCGTGGGCCAGAAGATAGGCCACGAGAGCATTACCAAGGTGCTCGAGGCCCTGCAGTACAAGTTCGTATCCAACACCGGCAACAAGGCCGTGGTGCTGGCTCCGAGCTATATGATAGACGTTTATCGCGAATGTGACGTGGTGGAGGAAATCCTCCGCATCCACGGATACAACAACATCGGCCTGCCCCACCACATGAAAATGAGCGTGACGGCATCGCCGACTCCCCAGCCGGAAGCCATCCGCAACCAGATATCCAACTTCCTGGCCGCCAATGGTTTCAACGAGACCATGAACAATTCGCTGACCAAGGCGGATTACTATAAAGACCTGAAGACCTTCCCGGCGGAGAGGCTCGTGCACATCGTGAATCCTCTCAGCTCCGACCTGAACGTGATGCGACAGACGCTGATCCTGAACGGTTTGGAGGTCGTTGCATACAATGCCAACAGGCAGGTCTCCCGCATCAAGACCTTCGAGTACGGCTCGGTGTACCAGCGACTTCCCGAAAAGGGTGGAGAGACTCTCGAAGGCTATGAGGAGCATCCTTGCTTTGCAATGATCATCAGCGGAGCAGCTGAGAAGAACTGGAAGAACGCCGCCTCAAAGGGGGATTTCTATCAGCTCAAGGGTTATCTGGAACTTCTCCTCCGTCGCTATGGCGCAGACCTGTACCAGATGTGGACCGAGGCCGCTCCGGCGGATATCTTCTCCGAAGGAACCGTTTACAGCCTGCCCGGAGGAAAGCAGCAGCTGGCGGTTCTAGGCGTGGTCAATCCCGCCCTGGCACGCAAGTTCGGCGTAAAGCAGCAGGTGGTTGCCGCGGAAATCGACTGGGACGTGCTGTTCTCGATAGTCAAACGGGACAAGGTGGCGTTCAAGGAACTCCCGAAGTTCCCTGAAGTCCGCCGCGACCTTGCCATCCTTCTTGACGAAGGAGTTAAATATGCAGACCTTCGTGCCGCTGCGTTCAAGAACGCCAAGAAGCTCCTGAAGCAGGTCAGCCTCTTCGACGTGTACCGTGGCGACAAGATTCCGGCCGGCAAGAAGCAGTATGCCCTCAGTTTCACCCTGCAGGACGTCGAGAAGACCCTCACCGACCAGGATGTCGAGCGCGTCATGGACCGCCTGCTCGAGGTGTTCACCAAGGAATTCGGAGCAACGCTGAGATAGTCTCATGAGGAAGATTTCGGAATATTTCGTCCTGACCGTGCTCGTGTGCGCCTTTCTTCTGCCTTCGTGCAGGAAAGGCCGCATCATAGGGCAGCGCGACATGTCGGACATATATGCCGAGATGTTCCTGGCCGACCAGTGGCTGAACGACAACCCCCGTCTGAAGACCACGGCCGACACCACCAGGTTCTACGAGACCATCTTCCGGAAATTCGGATATGGCTTCGAGGACTATGACGCGAGCGTCCAGTACTATCTTCACCGTCCTGAAAAATACAAGAGAATCCTGGAACGCACCGAGAAAAAGCTGCGTGCCACGCAGAAGTCCCTTGAGGGCTTCGAGGCCAAGCTGGAGAAGCAGAACAAGATTCTCGAGGGGTTGGGATGCTTTCATCTTCCAACTTTTTCTGCCGATTCGGTAAAGGTGGATACGTCCATGCTATGGGCCCCCTGGAGGGATACCCTTGCCGCCCGCGACAGCGCTTTGCGTGATACTACTGCAATCAAAGATACCACAGATACTACCATATGTTGCGTGAAGACACCGTCTTCGGACCTATCTTCAGCCGCCGTCTTGGAAGCTCGCTCGGAATCAATCTTCTCCCGAAAAAAGGTAAGATCTGCAATTTCGACTGCATCTATTGCGAATGCGGATGGAATAGGGATGGAAGAACTGACAAAGTGATACCTTCCGCTGCGGAAGTACGTTCTGCGCTGGAAGACAAGCTTCAGGAATGCCTGCTTGCAGGCACGCCGATAGATTCCATTACCTTTTCGGGTGACGGCGAACCTACGCTGAATCCAGAGTTCTCCCGCATCATACGCGATACGATTATCCTGCGCGATGCTTTCTACCCTTCGGCCAAAGTGTCCGTGCTGACGAATGCTACCCGGATAAACGATCCCGAAGTCTTCAAGGCGTTGAGGCTCGTAGACAATCCAATACTCAAGCTCGATGCGCCCACGGTGGAACTGGCCGCCCGCATCAACCGTCCGACGGGCAGGTATGACGTTGGGGAGATAATCTCCGGAATGGAGAAGTTCGAGGGGGATTTCGTCATGCAGACGATGTTCCTGCGCAGTCCAGATTTCGACAGTTCATCGCCGGAAGTCCTGCTTCCCTGGATGGACATAGTGCGCAGGGTCCATCCCCGCGAGGTTATGGTCTATACGATCGACAGGCCTACTCCGGCCACCGGCCTGCAGAAATTTACGGAGGACGAGATGAGGAACCTCGTGCGTCCCCTGATTGAAGAAGGATATGTAATTCAAATAAAAGGATAATTATGAACCAGACGGAAATTTTGAAGAAATGCTTCTCATTCATGGACCTGACGACCCTCAAGACCGAGGATACGCCTGCATCCGTGAAGAAACTTGTCGACAAGGTTACCCTTCTCCAGAAGGAGTATCCTTCCTATCCGCTGCCTGCTTCGGTTTGCGTATACCCCAATCTTGCCAACGTGGTACGCGAGAACAGGCCCTCCGAGGCCCTGCATGTTACCGCTGTGTCCAGCTGCTTTCCAACAGCCCAGAGTTTCCTGGAAGTGAAGGTCCGCGAATGCGAACTTGCGGTCGAGAACGGAGCCGACGAAATCGATATCGTGCTGGCTCTGAACAAGTTCCTGGCGGGAGATGAGGACGGGGCCTTCGAGGAGATCGTGACCATGAAGAAAGCGATCGATGCCGCCGGAGCCAAGGCCGGACGCAAGGTCGTGCTCAAGGTCATTCTCGAGACTGGCCTTCTTCAGACCAGCGAGCTCATCTACAAGGCGTCCATGCTCGCAATGAAGGCCGGTGCGGATTTTATCAAGACATCCACCGGCAAGGTAGCTGTGAATGCTACCCCCGAGGCTGCACGCATCATGTGCGAAGCGATTCGCGATTACTACAAAGCCACTGGCCGCAAAGTCGGTTTCAAGGCCGCCGGCGGAATCTCCACCGCAGAAGATGCCATCGTTTATTACAACATCGGCCTGGAGATTCTCGGTGAGGAGTGGCTCAACAAGGACTTTTTCCGTTTCGGAGTCAGCCGCGTAGGCAACTCCCTGATGAGTGCCATCGAAGGCAAGGAAATAAAGTTCTTCTAAGGAGTTAGCCCTTTCGGAACGGTTAAACTTGTATTTTTCCGCATTTGCGTTTTTCGTAAATGCGGAAAAATTTTTCACCGTCTGAAGCTTGCAGAAAGCCAATATGTGCAAATAAACGATTACAAACCTTTTAAACCGGTACCAGCCGTTACTTTTGCATCGAGAAAAACGGAACGGTATGAAAGGTTTTAGAAAATATTTGTTGGTCGCGCTGGCTTTGGAGGCGCTTTGTGCATGCAGTTCATCCTTTGATAAAGACTCATCATCGGCCAAGGGAGACGTGCCTGTCGAACATGGAATGATGGTGCTTGGGAAGCATCTTCAGGATCCTTATTCCGTCAGCAACATGACCAAGGCCCTCGAATCGCTCTATCCGACAAAAGCCGGCAGCGTGGATGTCGGCGAGACGCATCTGTATGTCCGCTTCCTGCCGGCAAGCGAAGATCAGTACGAATGCCTGCTGGAGATGGGCGTGCAGATGCTGGATCATCCTCTTGACTATGAGATAGTGCGGGAAGGGGATTATTATCACGACCCGAATATTCCTGAGGGAGAGATTACCTGGCAATATGCGGTAGTGCCCCCGGACTTTCCGTTCCCGGAAGACATAAACTATGAAATATTGGACCATTGTCATATTACGGAGCATGAGGTGTTCACCCGTTCAGGTGGAGATGGCATTGACTGGGATGCCGTGGAGAGGGAGTCTTTCCGCCTGACGGGTAATGCCGGCATGCTGGAGGATGCGATTCGTACCAAAGACGGTGCGGCACGGCCTTCCGGCAGGATTACTCTGGTGGACGACATGAAACCCAATGCAGTCGAAGGGGTCAGGGGAGTACGTGTGGCATGTAACGTGTTCGTCAAGATAGGGGAGGCTTATACGAACGAGGATGGATATTATGAAATAAATAAAAGCTTCTCGACGAGTCCCCGTTATTGGCTGGTTTTCAAGAACAAGAAGGGTTTTGGAATAGGCTTGAACCTGATTCTTGTCGGCGGATCCAGTTCCACGATGGGAAAACAGTCCCTGGAAGGGTACAGCATGGAGGTAAGCAGCGGGAGCGACAAGAGTCTTTTCGCAAGATGCGTGGTGAACAACGCCGTATGCGACTACATCGACCGTTGCAAGACATCCTCCGGGACCATCAAGACGCCTCCTGCGAATCTGAGATTGTGGATATTCCAGCAGTTGGGAGCCAGCAGCACCATAATGATGCAGCACGGGGCCGGAGTAGACAACAGCGAACTTGTCAAGAAATACCTTAAAGACTGGGTTCCTGTCGTAAAGTGGTTCCTGCCGGACATTACGCTCGGTTTCAAGTATGAGGACGACTATGCTTCGATGTATGCCACGACTGTCCATGAGCTTGCACATGCCAGCCACTTCCAGCAGGTGGACAAGGACTGGTGGGACAAACTCATCGAGTATAACCTGACCGGATACTTGACATCCGGACTGATGACCTACGGCACCGGAGGAGAGGAGTATGCCGGTTATTGTGAAGTCGCGGAGATGTGGGCATACTACCTTTCTTCCAAGTTCTTCCGCATGCGCTATAAGGGCAGCGCTGCCATGTTCGGCACCTCGTACTGGTTCTATCCCCAGCTTCTGTACTTCCTGGACGACAAGGGGCTGGATTTCTATAAGATATTCCAGGCGCTCGTTCCGGCCGTGACCGACAGGGATACGCTGAAAGACAAGCTGCTGGCCCTATATCCTGAATTCAAGACGAACATATTGTTGGCTTTTAACCGTTATCTGTGATTATGAAACGCTTTTTCTTTACTTTTTTGTGTTGTGTGATGCAGCTCGCCATTGCGGGCTGCTTCACATCCGCTTCCGCCCAGGAGCTGTCTTTCTCTACTAACTTCCTTGATTATGCCCGCACTGGTACGGCAAATCTCGAAGCCTCTTATGGATTCTCCCGTCACTGGACCGTGAATGCCGGAATGAAGTATGATGCGGGTGGAAATGCCCGTCAGCAACTGTATGCCTTGGGCGGTCGCTACTGGCCGTGGCACATCTACTCCGGCTGGTGGTTCAGCGGCAAGATGCAGTATCAGGAATTCAACGATGCCGCCCCGATCACACTGGAAACCTCTGAAGGCGACCGTTACGGTGCCGGTCTGTCGGGAGGATACTCAAAGATGCTCGGTCGGCATTTCAACCTGGATTTTGGCCTCGGCCTCTGGACAGGCTATACCACTTATGTCACCTACGCCTGCCCCACCTGCGGCCGTATCATTGGCTCCGACAAACGCCTCTTCGTCCTCCCCAACGACCTGATGATCGCTTTGAGTTATATTTTTTGAGGAAACTGTACAACATGCGCCCTGATAAACAAAACAAAAACGCGCCCAATAAGGATGCGTTTTTTGTTGAAAAGTTGAATGATATCTCTTACGGCAAGCCGTCCGCAGGATTAACTCCACTAAAAGCGTCTCAATCATTCAACCCCACAAATATAAGGACAAATATTGAAGAAACCAAAAACCGTTTAAGCGATTTGGCAGAAAAATGGAAAGGGGTCAATAGCGTTAAAGGATTTCTGACAGATTTGTGGGATGCATTGGGCGTTTTGGAGTCAAATAGCGGTCAAAGGCATGGTGGAAACCCTAGTAGATATGCTGCATTCGAGATTGCTGAAGGTGTAATAGTAACAATAAGGGCAAGCGCGCATAATGCAGATGCAAGCAATTATAAAAAACCCGGAAATATCAATGGGGAAAGCAATATAAGTATCGTATTGCAGAAAAGGTGGCATAAGAATAGATTGTCCTTAAAAGGATATCTAACTAATGGAAAGTATGTTGACACAACCTGTGCGGCGATAGTTCACGAATCTCCGAATAATGGTGAAAAAGGCTCTTAATACTGTTTGTTTTTTGTGTATTGTTTGAATTGGAAAAAAATACTATCTTTGCAATCCCTGAAGCGGGAGTGGCGAAATGGTAGACGCGCTAGTTTCAGGAGCTAGTGTCTGGTGAAGACGTGTCAGTTCGACTCTGATCTCCCGCACATAAAAAGAGGCAGCCTCGTTCGCGAGACCGCCTCTTTTACTGTTTATGGCCTTCTTATAGTTTATAGCATTTCTTTATAAGCTCTGCAAACTGCTTGCGGAATCCACCCTTGTCGGTGCCTACTGAGCTGCTGACAAGTTCCAGAGCCATCTGAGGGGTAGCATCAGCCTTGTATTCACTGTCTTTGAGGCAAAGTGCATAGGCGGTCACTCCTGCGGCGAAGCGGAAGTTCTCGGATTCGGTCGCGCTGATCGATCCCTTGCCATCCAAAGCGGGAACGGTTATATCCAGTCCGAGAGGACGGCTCTCTCCGCCAAGGGCGAGTTTGTAGCGCACGTCGAATCTGGCGAGGCCTTCATCTGCCTTGAATCCTTCCGCAGGGATGATCTCATAGAGAGCCGTGATCGTCTGTCCCGCCCCGATCTCTCCTGCATCCTTCTTGTCATTCTCGAAGTCCTCGTTGTTCATCACACGGTTTTCGTATCCTATCAGCCTGTAGCTGTCCACAACATCACCCTTGAAAGTGATCTGGCACTTGGTGTCGTTGGCGACTGAATAGAAATGGCTCCTTTCCGTTACGAACACCTTCATCATCTCCTCCTCGCTATCCACATACGTGTATGTGCCGTTGCCATGGTTTGACAGGCTTTCCATCCTGGAATCCTGGAAGTTGCCGGTGCCGAAGCCCATGATGCTTAGGTAGATGCCCTTGTCCAAATAGCTTTCCACCATCTCTACCAACGCCTCAGTGCTGGACACGCCCACGTTGAAGTCTCCGTCGGTGCACATTATTATCCGGTTGTTGCCGCCTTTGACATAATGCTCGCTCGCTTCTTCATACGCCATCTTCATGGCAGCCCCGCCGGCGGTGTATCCGCTCGCTTCGAGTTTCTTGATTGCTTTCTTGATCTTGGAGGCATCCTTCACGAGTGTGGACTCGAGGAGCATCTTCACTTCTCCCGAATAGGTGATGATGGCAATCCTGTCGGTGGGTTTCATGTAGTCTACCATCGTGCAGAGGCCGGTCTTGACAAGGTCGATCCTGTCGGAACCTTGCATGGAACCTGACGTGTCGATGAGCAGGATGTAGTTTGCATCCGGGATATCGCTGTCTTTCATCGACTTGCCCTTCAAACCAAGGCGCAGCAGCTTGTGCTCCGCATTCCAGGGGCAGTCGCCAAGTTCTGCATTGATGGCGACGGTCTCTTCTCCGGTGGGATCGGCATAATCAAAGGTGAAATAGTTGAGGTACTCTTCGATGCGTACCGAGTTTTTGTCAGGCTTGAGACCGTTTTTCACGCAGCGGCGCATATATGCATACGCGGCCCCGTCGGCGTCTATGGAGAATGTGGACGTGGGCTGGTCGCTGACCTTCACGAAACCGTTTTCCTTTATTTCGTCGAATTTGTCGCCGGGCTCCTCGGTCAGTTCTTCTTCGGAGAGCACGGTTCCGTCCGCATAGATTCCGGGAAAACCGCCGAAATAATCTGCTTTTGAGCAAGATACTGCCATGGCCGCTGCGGCCAGTGCAAGAATGATAATCCAATACTTTTTCATATATGATCCGTTTTGTTTTCTGCTCTTTAAACCGTGCAATCGCCCAATCTTGCATGGAACAGAGAAAAAAAATTCATATTTTCGTGCAAGATTGTTGTTTTGGCGGGTTTAATGATTGAAACCGGACACAGAAATGAAACGATACCTATATATATTGTTGCTTGCCTTGATGGCTTCATCCTGCATGAAGGCGGAAATGGGTGATGGTTTTGCTCCCGAGGATAATGCGACGGGAGAGTACATGGCCATACTTACGGTCAAGAAGACTCCTACGGATAGCGTCTATTTCCAGCTGAACGATTCCACCACCATCTATGCGGTCAATTACCAGAACAACTACTCCCGAATGGAAAGGGTGTTCTGCGACATTACGGTTACCAACAGGAAGGTTGGTCGTTTCAACTACACAGGCAACATCAACTGGCTGGAACCACTGGATGAAGGTAAGGTGACAGCAGATTCTGACGTGCAGGGATCCGATGGTCTTGATATACTTAACGACTGGATGACCGGCGTGGAAGACGGCTACCTGACGGTGCATTATTCCACATGGTGGGGCAAAAGTCCGGTGCAGCATGATTTCTATCTGATTATCGGCTCCAATCCTGCCGATCCCTATGAAGTGGAACTGCGCCAGAATGCCAACGGCGACAAAAAGGATGAGCAGGGGGATTCCCTGATTTGCTTCGACATCAATTCCCTTCCGCATACGGGAGGACTGTATAAAACGCTGACTCTAAAATGGACGACGAGTGGAGGTTCGGCTTCTGAAAAGAAATTCAAGTTCAAGACCAGGGAATGATCTGAGCGAACTTGAATTGCTGAGGCTGGTCCGCAGCGGGGATTCTTCCGGAATGCGCATGATTTATGAGCGCTACGTAGGGTATCTCACTGCGGTCTGCTCCCGCTATGTCGTGGACCGTGCTGCCGTAAAGGATATCCTTCAGGAGGCTTTTATCAAGATATTCAAGGGGCTGGACGCCTTTGACTACCGAGGAGAGGGGAGTGTGAAGGCCTGGGCTACAAGGATAGTGGTGAACGACTCGCTCAAGGCCCTGAAGGCTTCTTCCCGTCTGAGTTTCGTGGACGATCTGCCGGATGCTCCCGAGGAGGATGAACCTGGTCTGCCGCAAGTGCCGCCCGCAGTAGTCCAGGAGATGATAAAGGCCCTTCCGGATGGTTACAGGACCGTTTTCAACCTCTTTGTATTCGAAAAGAAATCGCACAGGGAGATTGCATCCCTGCTTGGCATAAAAGAAGATTCATCCGCATCGCAGTTCTTCCGCGCGAGGGCGATGCTGGCAAAGAACATAAAAGCATATTTGAAGGAACATGAGCAATAAGAATGATTGGACAGACCGCCTGCCGGAGCTCCTCGAGGGCTATACGGAGGCGGAACCGGAAGGGCTGTGGGACGCAGTCCAGGCCGGGGTAGAACCAAAGAAGCGGCGCGTTGCCGCTGCATGGTGGTATTCGGGTGGAGCGCTTCTCGCCGCTGCCGCCGTCGTTTCCGTGGTCCTTCTGTGGCCCGTCAAGCCTGCGACGGATGTCTCCCTCGTCCCGGGAGATGTAGTAGCCGAGGCCCAGGCAGATGGAGAGGTACTCCCTTCTTCCGCCTGTCTCTCCGAGACCCCTCCCAGTAAGGCTGGGCCCCTCCCGTTACAGCCACGGGAGGCTATGGCTCCAGAAGGGAGTACCTCTCCGTCCTCCACCGCCACAACACACCCAGACCTCCAGATAGATTCAGCCCTGGCCGAAACGACTATTGACGTTCAGGCGGAAGAAGAGACTACTGTCCTGCCCGCGAAAGACAGCACCTCGACGGCCGGCAATGTGCAAATTGAGCCTGAAATTAACATTGAGCCAGAAACGCATGTTGTGCCGTTGGAAAGGAGGCAACCGAGGGTAAGGCGTAAGCCGACTACCGTGGTGCAGGCCGGATTTACCGCAACGGGGTATTTCAGCCAGATTGCATCCAACTCGACTACGGGAGTCGGCGTCCCGGCAAATCCTGGTTCAAGATTGTCCTTCATGCCGATGACAAAGGCATCCGGCACTCCCGGAGTCAACTATTCGGCGGGGCCTTCCATGCTGAGCAGAAACAAGGCCAGCACCACTGATGCGAGCCATTCCCAATCTGCGAAACTTGCCGTGACCCTGAAGGTTAATCTGGATTATCGTTGGGGAATTGAAACTGGAATCGTTTCCTCTACACTTAAATCGGAATTCAACACTATGGTCGGAAGTTCCAGGACATTCACCGATCGCACGATCACTTATCTGGGCATTCCGTTGTTTGCTACTTATAATGTCTTTGAGTGGCATCGGCTAAGCATGTACTTGAGTGCGGGACCCATGTATGAATTCACAACCCGCACAAATCTGGAGAGCAGGTCTTATGTCGGTGGTTCGTTAACAGAGAGCAATTTCGACGACACTCTGTACGAAGACAGCAAATGGTCGGTAAACGCAAGTGCAGGTCTGCAGCTTCGCGTATCCGACCATAGTGCCCTGTTCGTTCAGCCGGGAGTCTCGTATCATTTCAAGGATGATTCCGCCCTTGAAACGTTCTACACGGAGCATCCTGCTTCTTATAATATCACATTTGGATATCGTGCTTTATTATGGTAAGTTTAGTTATAACAGTTCTTTCATTGTTTCTCCCTTTCGAATTCTCGTCCGCACATCTGAACCTCGAATGGGGAACACCGTTCGGTAAAGAAAGCGTTAAGGTTTCTGGCCCCGGGTTGAATTATAAGTATTGTGAACGGCCTTATACCGGTGCGAGAGTGTCGATATTGTGTGATTTCACATCAATGGATATCGAACTGGGAAGCAATAAAGAGTTCCTTTATATTGAAGAGAAGAAAGAAGATACTTCAATAGGACAGACAGTAGGTTATAGAAGGGTGTCTTTGTACTCACTTTATCGCATTATAGATTATAAATCGTTCAGTCTTATGGCGATGGGAGGTCCGTCATTTTTATTTGGTGGCGAAAATGTGGTAAGATATATTCCCATACTCGGGGAGTTGGTGGCACGTGATTCTCCTGATAAAAACAGCTTTTGTGCATTTACCTTGGGAACAGAGATTCGATGGAACAATACAAAGCCCGGCTCTTTTTTTATAAGGGCGGGATACTCTTATCACTTTGCATTCAGCAAAAAGGATGCTCACAATTATTACATGGAGCATCCTTGGATATTCACGGCTAGTGCCGGTATCAGAATCAGACTGTTTTCTATAGACAAGTAATCTTGTCGATGCGGCGCTGATGGCGTCCGCCGGCGAACTTGGTGGTGAGCCAGGTGCGCACGATGCTTACGGCCATGCGGTAAGATATGAATCTTGCCGGCAGCACCAGCACGTTGGCGTTGTTGTGCTCCTTTACCAGAGTCCCGACTGCGGTATTCCATGCCAGTCCGGCACGCACGCCCTTGTGATGGTTGAGGGTGATGGCCATGCCGTTGCCGGTTCCGCAGATGGCGATGCCAAGGTCGCACTCGCCGGACTCCACGGCGCTTCCCAGAGGATGCGCGAAGTCCGGGTAGTCGCAACTCTCCGTGCTGTCGGTTCCGAAATTCACGACTTCATATCCTTTTCCAAGAAGATACGAAATCAACTTTGCCTTATATTCCACGCCTGCGTGGTCGCTGCATAATCCGATTTTCATTTTCCTAAAACGTTTATTGCCTTTTCAATACGAGCCTTGAACTCGTCTTTGCCGATGAGAATGACGATGTCGGCGATGCCGAGGCCGCTGCCGGAGCCGGTGAGGGCGAGGCGGATGCAGTTCATCACCTTGCCCATGGGCCATTCGTTGGAGCGGATGTATTCCTCGAGAGCGCTTTCCAGGGCCTCCTTGGTCCAGGAACCGCCGAACGCGGAAATGAAGTCCGCGGCCTTCAGCGCGAGCTCCACGTTCTCTGGCTTCCAGAACTTGGCTACATCTTTATCTATATAGGTTTCGGGGGCCTTGAAGAGATACCAGGCGATGTCCCAGAAGTCTGCCACGAAGGTGGCGCGTTCCTTGATCAGGTGCACGACCTTTACGAGATGCTCGAAATCATCCTCTACGCCATGTTCAGCGAGCACAGGAACAAACATTGAAGCCAGTTCCTCGTCACTCTTCATCCTTAAATATTCCTTATTGAACCACTTGGCCTTGTCCGGGTTGAACTTCGCGCCTGCTTTCTGCACTTTGTCCATCGAGAAAGCCTTCACCAATTCATCCAGGGAGAATATCTCCTGCTCGGTGCCGGGGTTCCAGCCCAGGAGGGCGAGCATGTTCACGAAGGCTTCGGGGAAGTATCCGTCCTCGCGATAGCCGCGGGTGACTTCACCGGCCTCGTTCACCCAGCGCAGGGGGAACACGGGGAAGCCGAGCTTGTCGCCGTCGCGCTTGCTGAGCTTGCCGTTGCCTACGGGCTTCAGCAGCAGGGAAAGATGCGCGAAACGCGGCTGGGTGTCCGTCCATCCGAATGCACGGTAAAGCAGATAATGAAGCGGCAGTGAAGGCAGCCACTCCTCTCCGCGGATCACCTCGGTGACCTCCATGAGGTGGTCGTCAACTATGTTCGCCAGGTGATATGTCGGCAGTTCGTCCGCGCGTTTCCAGAGCACCTTGTCGTCCAGGGTGCGGGTGTTCACTTCGATGTGTCCGCGGATCAGGTCGTCCATCTCCACCACCTCGTCTTCCGGCATCTTGAAACGCACGGTCCAGTCGGTGGTCTCCGCCAGGAGCCTCTCGGTCTCGGCGGCGGGCAGGGTGAGGGAGTTCTTCAGCGACTTGCGGCTCTCATAATTGTAGATGAAAGTCTGTCCTGCGGCCTCCGCCTCTGCGCGCTTGGCTGCCAGTTCCTCACCGGAATCGAAAGCGTAGTAGGCGTATCCGTTCGCCACCAGTTGCTCGGCATACTTGCGGTAGATGCCGCGGCGCTGGCTCTGGCGGTAGGGCGCATGGGGATGCTTCGCGGAGGGGGTCTCCACCACGTGGCCTTCGGTATCCACTCCTTCGTCGGGGATGATGCCGCACCAGCGCAGGGCCTCGATTATGTAGGCCTCCGCTCCGGGCACGAAGCGGTTGGAGTCGGTATCCTCTATGCGAAGGATGAAGTCTCCTCCGTTCTGCTTGGCATACAGATAGTTATACAGTGCGGTGCGCACGCCTCCCATGTGCAGGGGGCCGGTAGGGGAAGGTGCGAATCTTACGCGTGTCTTTCTCATTGTTCTTTCTTTTGAGGTTTGCGGCGGATGGCCGGTTCATTCTCGAGAGGACTGATGTCCTGCCCTTCTTCCACCAGGAGGACGGGCTCGGTATCGTAGCGGAAGCTGCGCTCGCCGCCCTTGCCGGTGTATCCGATATGCGAGCTCACGTCGGCGGGAAGCGAGATGCCTTCGCCGCTGGATACCTCGTCGCGGTCGTACACGTAATCCTTGCTGATGGTGATGTAGTTGTCGGCATCGCTCAGGCCGGGGCCGATGACGTCGTTGAAACGCAGGCCGACCACGATGGACGTGATGTGGATGGAATCGCCCGCTTCGGGGGATTCGTCATAAATGAGGCCGCGCTTGAAGTTATTGCCGCCGCCGGTGTATTCGTCGATGAGGTTGTTGAGTTCCTTCATCTCGTCCATGGTGAGGCCCTGGTCGTTCTTTCCGACGGTGGTGTTCACCAGCACGTTCTTGGCGCTCTTTAGGTCGAAATCGTTGAGCAGGGGAGACTCGAAGGCCTGTTTGACGGCCTTGTGGATGCGCTCCGCGCCCGTTCCGCAGCCATAACCCATAAGGGCCATGCCGCTGTCTTTCATCATGGTCTTCACATCCTCGAAGTCCACGTTGATGTAGCCCTTCTTCTGGATGATTTCCACTATGCCGCGCACAGCGGTAGCCAGCACCTCGTCGGCCTTGGGGAAGGCGTCGTGGATGAGCTGGTCGCCATAGTAATCATAGAGTCGCTCGTTGTTGATAATGATGAGGCTGTCCACGTTCTTCTCCAGTTCGTGGATGCCGTCGAGGGCGCGCGAAAGGGCCTTCTTTCCTTCATTTAGGAAGGGGATGGTGACGACTGCTACGGTGAGGATGCCGCGGTCCTTGGCCATCTTGGCGATGACAGGAGTCGCTCCGGTGCCGGTGCCTCCGCCCATGCCTGCGGTGATGAAGAGCATCTGGGTGCCGCTGTCCAGCACCTTGTTAGCTATCTCGTCCTGGCTCTCCAGTGCGGCGTTGCGTCCCTTGGTGGGGTTGGTGCCGGCCCCGAGGCCGTGACCGAGCTGTATCTTGGTGGGAACGGGGCTGGCGTGCAGGTGCATCGAGTCAGTGTTGCAGACAATGAAGCTGCAGCCTTCTATGCCCTGTTCATACATGTAGGATACGGCATTGCATCCGCCTCCGCCTACTCCGAGAACTTTGATGGTCGCCACTGTGGGCTTCCAATCCTGGGGGGTGATGAGATCTTCTTCCATATCAGTTTTCCTCCATTTTATCGTATAAACCTCCAACGAAATCCTCGCCTGCCTTCAGGCTCTTCTTCGTCCATCTTACGAGGAAATTCTCCTTCTTTTCCGTCTTCTGCGGTTTCGGCTTCTTTTCCTGTTTCACTTCCCACTCGGCCTGGTCGAACACCGATCCTTCCGTGGATTCAGGTTCAGGGGTGGTGGCGGGTTTGGCATCATCCTTCTTTACAACTTCTTCTATGCAGTTCAGGTGCCTGTCCTCGCGGGCATAGAGCAACATGCCGATGGTGGAAGCCGCGTCGGTCTCGCCAATGCCGGCACAGCCGCTGAAGGAGAACTTCTTCGCACGAGGGAATCCGATGCGAACGTTGTAACCGGACATCTCCTTGATCAGATTCGCGCAGCCTGCAAGATTGGCGCATCCTCCGGTGAGCACCACGCCGTTGCGAAGGCGGTCGGCATATCCGCTCTCCTGGATGAGGTAGAGGATAGAATCCACGATCTCGCGTACGCGGGCGGTGATTATCTCGGAAAGATACTTCACGGGGAGCTGCTGGTCGGTGCCGTTCTCCTCGTCGACTATCTGCAGGATCTTGTCGCTCATGGTCTGGAGCTTGTCGGGCATGCAGGCGCCGAAGCCGAGCTTGATGTTCTCGGCGAGCTTTTCGGTGAAGCCGCACTCGAGCTTGATGTCGTTGGTGATGCTGCGGCCGCCGAAGGGGATGGCGTGGTAGTAGCGCAGGATGCTGCCCTGGTAGATGGTGATGGAAGTGACTCCGGCACCCATCTCGATGAGGGCCACGCCGTTCTCCTTTTCTTCGGAAGACAGCACTGCGTCTGCGGTGAGCGGTGGCAGGAAGTACTTCCTCGCCAGGGCCACGTCCGCCTTGTTGAGCATGATGTCGATGTTGCGGGAGGCCTTCTTCACGCCGATGAATATCTTGAAGTTGCCCTGAAGCACCGCGCTGGGCATGCCCACCACGTCTTCTTCGGTGCAGTTGATGGAATCGTCCGTGCTGAACGACTGCGCGGATGCGCCGTAGATCTCCTGCTTCTCCATGTCTGCGAGAGGATAGGAATCCAGGGCCATGTCCTTGATGCAGTCTATCTCTTCCTGAGTGATGCACGCTTCTGCATCGCTGCGGTCGAGGCTTGCGCTGGCGATTTCCTGGCTCACGCCGTAGCGGGGCACTCCGATCACCACCTGGGTGACTTTGATGCCGAGTTCGTCTTCCGCCTCCTTGATTGCCTCCTTGAGGGGGACGGATGCCTTCGTTGGATTGAAGATGCAGCCGTAGCGCACGCCGTCGGAGGGCCTTTCCTTGTAGTAGATTATCTCGGCGTTGTCGCCGGTGATGCGGGCCACCGACAAGGCGAGTTTCGCGGTGCCCAGATCTACTGTTGCTATGTAACGGTCTTCCATATTGTTATGATTTATTTTCTGCAGATAATCTGTCCTTTGTATTTAAGATTCACGCTGGTGTAGATATCCTCCTCCACGGAGGGCTTGATGCGCCTGTAGTACTCGTTTATCTTCGAGAACTTCTCCGGAATGGCCTCCGGCCTTCCCAGAATGAAACGCTCCTTTCCTTCCAGAGGAACCACTACGAGGTCGCCGTTGGATTCCACCTTTATCATCTCCACCTTCCTGTCCCACTTGTTCTTCTTCATCCACTCGAGCATGGAAAGCACGTGCTCCGTCCACTGGCGGCCTTCTTCCGTCGCCGGCAGGCCCTTGTAGCCCACGGGCTCGTGGAGGGGAAGGGAACCCTTGATGAGAGGGAAGGTCTTGCCACAGTCGCCCTGGATGGGGAAGATGAATCCCCGGTCGTCGATGTAGAAGGCGTGGTCGGCGGTTTCCATCCTGGCGACCGGCTCGCGCTGGACTATGCTTACGTGCAGCACGCTGTCCGCCGTCCAGGCCTGGCTGGAGAGGATGGCGCTGCGCGAATCCAGCACCTTCTCTATCTCATGGAGCTTGATGCTGTCTACCCTCATGCCGATGAAAACGGGGCATTCCTTCTTGAGGTAGCCGCGCACGTCTTCTTCCGAAACGAAGTTGAGGGTATCCCTGAAGCTGATTTCCACCCTCTTGCAGGTGGTGAGATGCCTGCGCTCGCGCGCAGCCTGGAGCACCAGCACGGTAACGCACAGGAACAGGGCCAGCGAGAGGGCGAACAGCAGGTATCTTACAGCTTTCTTCATTTACGGGCGGAGAGCATTTCCTTGATGGGTTCGATATAGCGGTCGATGTTGCCTGCCCCGAAGGTTACCAGCACGTCCACCGGTTCTTTTTCAAGGTAGGGCATCAGCTCTTCCTTGGTCATGAGCACCTTCTCCGGCGCGGTCACGTCCTTGAAGATTATTTCGGAGGTCACTCCGGGGATGGGCTCCTCGCGGGCGGGATAGATGTCCAGAAGGATGACTTTGTCCAGCGCGCTCAGCGCCTTCGCGAATTCGGGGGCGAAGTCGCGGGTGCGGGTGTAGAGATGCGGCTGGAAGATGCCGGTCAGCTTCCTGCCGGGGAATATCTCCCGGATGGAAGAGATGGCCGTGGCGAGTTCCGCCGGATGGTGGGCATAGTCGTCGATGTAGGTGAGCCCGGGCACGTTGACGTGCTCGTCCAGACGGCGTACTGCGCCCTGGAAACTCCCTATGGCCTTGCGGATGGCGTGTTCGCCGACACCGTGGCATAGGCAGACAGCCGCTGCCGCCACGCTGTTCTCCACATTCACCCATCCGAGAGTGCCGACGCGGATATCGGGGATGACCCCGCCGGGATGATGCAGATCGTAACTGAAGTGCCCGAGAGCATCCACCCGCAGGTTCTCCGCATGGAAGTTCGCGCGCTTGTCGTTGAAATGATAGGTCAGGATACGGGCAGGAGTATCGGACGCGCTCACCGGCAGGCCGTATTTCAAAATAAGCGTATGCTTGACCTGCGATGCGAACTGGCGGAAGGCTTCCTGCACGTGGGCGAGGTCGCCGTAGATGTCAAGGTGGTCGGCATCCATCGCCGTGATGACGGCGATGTCCGGGTGCAGCTGGAGGAAACTCCTGTCGAACTCGTCGGCTTCAGCCACCACCACGTCGTTTTCGCTCATCAGCAGGTTGGTGCCGTAGTTCTTGGAAATGCCGCCGAGGAAGGCGTTGCAGCCCTCGCCGCATTCGGTGAGGATATGGGCCACAAGGGTGGAAGTGGTGGTTTTGCCATGCGTGCCGGAAACCGCCAGGCAGGTCTGTCCGGTGGTAATCTCGCCCAGCATGCGGCTGCGCTTGATTACGCGGTAGCCGTTGTCACGGACGAACTGCAGTTCCTGAAGGCTCTCAGGTATGGCGGGGGTGTAGACCACGAGGGTTTCCTCCACATTCTTGGGGATGCAGTCCACGTTGTCTTCATAATGCACGGAGATCCCTTCCTTCTCCAGCTCATGGGTGAGGTCGGAGGGGGTGCGGTCGTAACCGCCCACGCAGTAGCCCTTGAACTTGTAGTAGCGGGCTATGGCGCTCATCCCTATGCCGCCTATTCCTATGAAGTATATGTTCTTCCAGGCCATGTTACACCAGTTTGTATATTTCTTCTGCTATGGTTCCGGCCGCATCGAGGCGGGCCAGGGGAGCCACGTTCTTTTCTATTTCGGCTATCTTCTCAGGATTGCCGGCGAGTTCGATTGCCGTTGCGAGCAATTTCTCTTCGGCTTCGGCGTCCTTTACGATAAGGCCCGCGCCTTTGTTCACAAGGGCCATTGCGTTGTGCGTCTGATGGTCCTCGGCCACGTTGGGCGAGGGCACGAAGACGGCTGCGCGCTGCACGGCGCATATCTCCGAGATGGAGGATGCTCCGCTGCGCGAGATTACCACGTCGGCTGCTGCGTAGGCGAGGTCCATACGGGCGATGAAGTCGGAGTACTGAATGTTCGGGAGCTTCCGCCCGGCCATGAAAATGTCGATTCCCTTCTTGTAAATTTTCCCGCACTGCCAGATGACCTCGACATCCTCCCCGCCGGGGCATCCGTCCGAAATCCATTTCTTCATTGCGTTGTTCAGGGTGCCGCTGCCCAGGCTTCCGCCCACTATCAGGAGGTGCTTTTTGCCGGGGGTGAGGCCGTAGAACTTCAGGGCCTCGGCCTTGTCGGCCTCGGTGAAGGGGTGGAACTCCTTGCGTATGGGGTTGCCGCTGAAGACTATCTTTTCTGCGGGGAAGAAACGCTCCATGCCGTCGTAGGCCACGCAGATGCTCTGCACTTTCTTTGCGAGCATCTTGTTGGTGAGGCCCGCGAAGCCGTTCTGCTCCTGGATGAGGCAGGGGACTCCCTTGGCGGCAGCCTTGCGCAGAAGCGGTGCGCTTGCGAATCCGCCCACGCCGATGGCGATGTCCGGCTTGAATTCCTTTATGAGCCTGGCGGCCATCCTCTCGCTCTTGAGCATCAGGAAGGGGACCTTGATGTCGTTGATGATGTTCCTGAAGTTGAGCTGGCGCTGCAGGCCCTTGATGGGCAGGCCCACGATCTTGTAGCCGGCCGCGGGCACTTTCTCCATCTCCATCTTGCCCTCCGCTCCCACGAAGAGGATTTCGGTTTCGGGATTGAGTTCTTTGAGCTTGTCCGCGATGCTGATGGCCGGGAAGATGTGGCCTCCCGTGCCGCCGCCGCTGATGATGGCGCGTATCTTCTTATATTCCATAGTCTTCGTCATTCAGTTCATCTTCAGTTATGTTGCCGCTCTCGAAGTCGTCGAGGTCGGAAAGGTCGTGCTCGATGGCGGCGGCTTCCTGGGTGCGGTCCACCA